>Ga0228535_1001844_pt1 | contig 26564 bp, 28 predicted proteins | sample SJ1metagenome_FD_168457 | JGI IMG/M metagenome (GOLD analysis project Ga0228535, IMG submission 168457) | Enriched culture of PCE-dechlorinating microbial communities from Ithaca, New York, USA - SJ1 | ecosystem: Engineered > Modeled > Simulated communities (microbial... > Unclassified | place...
CAGCCCGACACGCGGCCGAGCGCGCGCGGCCGGGCGAGTTCGGGCAGAAAGGCCGCGATCAGGTTTTCGCCGGTGCCGAAGAAGAAATTGGACAGGATCAGCAGGACGATGGCCGGCGCCAGCGCGCCGGGGCCGGCGAACCAGAGCGCCGCCGTGGCCGCGACGCAGCCCAGCGTGGTGACCGCCAGCAGCTTTTTCTTGCCGGCGTGCGCGTCGGCCCAGGCGCCCACCAGCGGCGCGGACGACAGCACCGCCGCATAGGACACGGACAGCGCGAGCGTCCACGCGAAGGTCGCCCAGGGCGCGTCGCCCGCGACCACGGAGACGAAATACGCGCTGAACACCGCGGTGATGACGACCGTGGTGTAGCCCGAGTTGGCGAAGTCGTACATCGCCCAGGCCCACAGCTCGCGCTTCTTCACGCCGGGCTGGAGAATGCGCGAAGCGTTCATGCGGTCTCGGCCTCCGCCTGCTGCTGCAGCGCCCACATGTGGGCGTAGGCGCCGTTCTTCGCCAGCAGCTCGGCATGGCGACCGCGCTCGACGATGCGGCCGGCGTCCATCACGAGAATCTCGTCGGCCTCGACGACGGTCGAGAGGCGGTGCGCGATGATGAGGCTGGTGCGGGTCCTGGCCATTTCCATCAGCTCGGCCTGGATGGCCTTTTCGGTACGCGTGTCGAGCGCCGAGGTCGCCTCGTCGAGCACGAGGATGGCCGGATTCTTCAACAGGGTGCGGGCGATCGCCACGCGCTGCTTCTCGCCGCCCGAAAGCTTCAGGCCGCGCTCGCCGACCACGGTGTCCCAGCCCTGCGGCAGACGTTCGATGAAATCGAGGATGTGCGCCGCGCGCGCCGCCGCCACGATTTCCTCCCGGCGCGCGTCCGGCCGGCCGTAGGCGATGTTGTGGTAGATGCTGTCGTTGAACAGCACCGTATCCTGCGGCACCACGCCGATCGCCTGGCGCAGCGAGGCCTGCGTGACGTGGCGGATGTCCTGCCCGTCGATGCGGATGCTGCCCTGCTGCACGTCGTAGAAACGGAACAGCAGGCGGGCCAGCGTCGATTTGCCCGAACCCGAGGCGCCGACCACGGCGACCGTCCTGCCGGCCGGAATCGCGAAGCTGACGTCGTGCAGGATCGGCCGGTCCGGGTTGTAGGCGAAGGACACCCGGTCGAACGCGACCTCGCCGGCGAACACGTCGAGCGCGCGCGCGTCGGGCCGGTTCTCGACCTCGCGCGGCCGGCTCAAGAGCGCGAACATGCGTTCGATGTCGGTCGTCGACTGCTTGATCTCGCGGTACATCACGCCGAGGAAGGAAAGCGGCTGGAACATCTGCAGCAGGAAAGCGTTGACCATCACCAGATCGCCCAGCGTCAGCGTGCCCTCGACCACGCCGAGCCCGGCGCGCCAGATCATCGCCGTGACGCCGATGGCGATCGCGCCGGCCTGGGCGGCGTTGAGCAGGCCCAGCGTGCGCTGCGATTTCAGCGCCATCGCCTCCCACTCGGCGAGCGCGGCGTCGTAGCGTTGCGCCTCGTAGCGCTCGTTGGCGAAATATTTGACCGTCTCGTAGTTCAGCAGGCTGTCGATGGCCTGAGTGTAGGCCTCGGAATCGAGCGCGTTGGCGCGGCGGACGAACTGGGTGCGCCAGTCGGTGATCGTCACCGTGAGCCCGATGTAGGCCGCCAGCGTCGCCAGCGTGATGAGGCCGAACACCCAGTCCAGCTTGACGACGAGTACGGCCGCGACCATCAGGATTTCCAGCACCGTCGGCGTGATGCGGAACAGCAGATAGCCGACCAGATTCGACACCGCTTTGGCGCCGCGCTCGATGTCGCGGGTGAGTCCGCCGGTCTGCCGTTCGAGATGGAAGCGCAGCGACAGCGTGTGCAGATGCTCGAACACCGCCATGTTGATGCGCCGCATCGCGCGCTGCGTGACCTTGCCGAACACCACGTCGCGCAGATCGGCGAAAGTGGTGCCGGCGAAGCGCAGGAAGCCGTAAGCGACGATCAGCGCGAGCGGCAGCGCCAGTTCCGGCCGCGGCTTGTCGAGCGCGTCGACGATGTCCTTCAGCACCAGCGGCACCGCCACCGAGGCGAGCTTGGCGCCGACCAGCAGCGCCAGCGCGGCCAGCACCCGGCCGCGGAATTCCCACAGATAGGGAAACAGCCGGCCCACGGAACGCAGGCTGGGATCGACCGCGGGCGCGGGCGGGGAATGCGAATGGACGGCGTGGGACATCGGCTCGGAGTAGAATTGCGGTTTGGCTTTTTCCCGATTCTACGTCCGCGGGCGCGCGATGCCGATGCGGAAAGCGACACAGGCATGAAACTCTACGGCATACCCAACTGCACCACCGTGAAGAAGGCGCGCGCCTGGCTCGCCGAGCACGGCCACGACGCAGCCTTCCACGATTTCAAGAAACAGGGCGTGGACCCGGCCTGGCTGAGAAAGGTGGCGAAGCAGACCGGCTGGCAGGCCCTGCTCAACACGCGCGGCACGACCTGGCGCAAGCTGACGGACGCCGAGAAAGCCGCCGCGGGCGACGAAGCCGGCGCCATCGCGCTGATGCTGGTCCAGCCCAGCGTCATCAAGCGCCCGGTGCTGGAACGCGACGGCCGCTTCCATCTGGGCTTCGCCGAAGACCAGTACGCGGCGATCGTCGGAGCTTGAGGCACATGGCGAACGAGACCTACGAACTGGCGGTCGAGCTGCTCAAGCGCCGATCCCTGACACCGGACGACGGCGGCTGCCACGATCTGATCGCCGCACGGCTGGAGAAAATCGGCTTCCGCGTCGAACGGCATCGCCACAACGGCGTCGACAACCTGTGGGCGCGCCGCGGTGCCGAGGCGCCGGTCGTCTGCTTCGCCGGCCACACCGACGTGGTGCCGACCGGCCCGCTGGAGCGCTGGCATTCCGATCCCTTCGTGCCCACGCTGCGCGACGGCCTGCTCTATGCGCGCGGCGCCGCCGACATGAAAACCTCCGACGCCGCCTTCGTCACGGCGACCGAACGCTTCGTGGCCGCCCATCCGGATCACAAGGGTTCGATCGCCTTCCTGCTGACCTCCGACGAGGAAGGTCCCGCCACCGACGGCACGGTGAAGGTCGTCGAGGCCCTGCGCGCGCGCGGCGAACTGCTCGACTACTGCATCGTCGGCGAACCCACCAGCGCCGCCGAGTTCGGCGACACCATCAAGAACGGCCGCCGCGGCTCGCTGTCGGGCAGGCTCGTCGTCAAGGGCGTGCAGGGCCACATCGCCTACCCGCATCTGGCGAAGAATCCCATCCACCTCGCCGCGCCGGCCATCGCCGAACTCGCCGAGACCATGTGGGACGAAGGCAACGTCTATTTCCCGCCGACGACCTGGCAGATCTCCAACATCCACGGGGGCACCGGCGCGACCAACGTCATTCCGGGCGCCGTCGAAATCCTGTTCAACTTCCGCTACGCCACCGCCAGCACCGCCGACGGGCTGAAAGACGCGGTCTGCGAAATCCTCGACAGCCACGGCCTCGACTACGAGATCGAATGGAGCCCGCCCGGCAAGCCCTTCCTCACGGCGCGCGGCCGGCTGTGCGACGCGCTGAGCGAGGCCGTCCGCGAAGTGACCGGCCTCACGCCCGAGCTGTCGACCAGCGGCGGCACGTCCGACGGCCGCTTCATCGCCGAAATCTGCCCGCAGGTCGTCGAATTCGGCCCGCTCAACACGAGCATCCACAAGCTGAACGAGCACGTCGCGGTCGACTGCATCGAACCCTTGTCGGACATCTACCGCAAGACGCTGGAAAAGCTGCTGCTGCCATGAGCCGTTTCGACGACACCGAATCGCTCGTCACAGTGCGCGACTGGCTGCGCTTCGCGGTCTCGCGCTTCAACGAGGCAAAGCTGCATTTCGGCCACGGCTCGGACAACGCCTTCGACGAGGCCGCCTATCTGGTGCTCGCCACGCTGCGTCTGCCGATCGACCGGCTGGAGCCGTTTCTCGACGCCAGCCTCACGCACGGCGAAGCCGAAGACGTGCTGCGCGTCGTCGAACGCCGCGTGCGCGAACGCATCCCCGCCGCCTACCTGACGCGCGAGGCCTGGCTGGCCGGACACAGTTTCTACGTGGACGAGCGCGTCATCGTGCCGCGCTCCTTCATTGCCGAATTGCTCGCCGAACAGTTTGCGCCCTGGGTCGAGGATGCCGACGCCGTGTCGCGCGCGCTCGATCTCTGCACCGGCTCGGGCTGCCTCGCCATCCTCGCCGCGCTGGCCTTTCCGAACGCGCGCATCGACGCGGCCGATCTGTCGCGCGACGCGCTCGACGTGGCGGCGCGCAACGTCGCCGACTACGGCCTGGGCGAACGCATCGACCTGGTCGAATCGGACCTGTTCGCCGCATTGGAAGGCCGGACCTACGATCTGATCGTCAGCAACCCGCCCTACGTCGACGCCGAATCGGTCGCCGCGCTGCCGCCGGAATACCGGGCCGAGCCGGCGCTGGCGCTCGGTTCGGGAAAAGACGGCCTGGACGCCGCGCGGCGCATCCTCGCCGCCGCGAAAGCGCATCTGAACCCCGGCGGGCTGCTGGTGGTGGAAATCGGCCACAACCGCGCCGCGCTCGAAGCCGCCTTCCCCGCCCTGCCCTTCGTCTGGCTCGATACTGCCGGCGGGGATTCCTTCGTCTTCTTGCTGCGGCGCGAAGACCTCTAAGGCCCGTTAACGCTATAACAAACTGTCCGCGATGCGTGCGGCCAGTTCGTCGACGGCCGCCCGCACGGCCGGCGTGAGATCGTCGCCCGGTTCCGCCGCGCCGATTTCCACCCCGTACAGCGCCAGCGCCGGCGGCAGGCTGCCCAACGCCTCGGCCAGCGCCAGCGCGTCGAACACGCCGAAGCCGTGGCTCGACAGGCCGCCCGCGTGATTTCGCCAGTCCGCGCGATCCACGCGCCGGATCGTGCCCGGCGCGGCGCCGCTCGACACGGCGTCGATCAGCACGACATGCGTCGCGTCCTCCAGATGGGCCAGCAGGCCGGCGCCGGGGCGGTCCAGCTTGTCGAGCGCGACGTCCGCGCGTGCGCCCAGCCGCGCGCGCAGCGCATCGACGACCCGCCAGCCCGCCTGATCGTCGCCCGCCGGCGAGCCGATGCCGAGGATGCGCACGCGCCTCATGCGCGCGCCACGTTCAGCCGCAGGAAATGCGTCGCACAGGAGATGCAGGGATCGTAGTTGCGGATGACTTTCTCGCAGTGCAGGCGCAGTGCGTCGTCCGGCCGGTCGAGCCCGAAATTCAGCAGCGACAGCCGCAGGTCTTCCTCGATGCGCGCCTGGTTCTGGCTGGTCGGCGGCACGATGCGGGCATTGACCACACGCCCTGCGGCGTCCATTTCGTAGCGATGCCACAAGAGGCCGCGCGGCGCCTCGGTGCAGCCGGTCGCCACGCCGGCACGCGGTTCGACCGGCGTCCACGGCGAGTCCGGCACGCGATAGCCGGCGAGCAGGCGCGCGGCTTCGTCCAGCGCGAGCCAGATCTCGGCCGCGCGCGCCAGCAGGCTGTGGAACATATTGCGGCTCGGCGGCGCGAAACCGATCTCGGCGAGCAGCGCGCGCAGGCGTTCCGGCAGACGATCAGGATTGAGATTCAGGCGCGCCAGCGGGCCGACGAGATAAGGCCGGCCGCGATAGTCGCTGTAGAGCGCGGTGGAATGCGGCGCGTGCCGCTCGGCGAAATGGGCGTCGTAGGCGTCCGCGCCGATCGAGAGGCCGTCGCTGGCGGCGATGTCGCCCTGTTCGATGGCGTAGCGGTCGGCATGCCGCATCGCCACCGAAATGAAATCCTGGTCGTCCGGCGGCAGCGGAATCGCGGCGGCCCAGCGTATCAACGCCTCGGCCTCGGGCAGCGCGGCGACGAGCCGCTCGCGCAGCGCACGCACCTTCGCGGCCGGCGGCGCGGCGTGGAAACCGCCGATGCGCACGCCGACCGGATGCACGGAGCGCGCGCCGAACAGGTCCATCAACGCGTTACCCAGCCCCTGCAGGCGCAGGCCGCGCCGCACCGCGTCGGGCGCGATCTTCGCCAGCTCGATGGCGCTGCCGCAGCCGAAAAAATCGGGCGCGGCGAGCAGATGGATGTGCAGGCTGTGGCTCTGGATCCATTCGCCGCAGTAGAACGCGCGCCGCATCGCCCGCGCCCACGGACTCAGCTCGACGCCGTACAGACGCTCCAGCGCCTGCGCGGCCGTGACCTGATAGGCCACCGGGCAGATCCCGCAGATGCGCGCGACGAGGTCGGGAATCTCGTCGTAGTGGCGGCCTTCGAGAAATTTCTCGAAGAAGCGCGGCGGCTCGAAGATGCGCAGGCGCAACTGCGCGATCTCGCCGCCGGCCAGGCTGAGGTCGAGCGCGCCCTCCCCTTCGACGCGCGCCAGCACCGGCACGTTCAGGCTGACCGTGCGCGTCGTCTCGGTCACGCTGCGCCTGCTTTTCGCGCCGCCGCGAGGAAAGCCGGCGCCTGGCTGTTGATCGCACCGAAGCGCCGCGCGACGGCCGCCGCGTCCAGCCCGAGCGCGCGGAAACGTGCGGCGAGCGCGTCGGTGTTGGCGTTTTCCGCCGGCCCGTAGCAGCCGTAGCAGTCGCGCCCCAGCCCGGGGCACAAGGCCCCGCAGCCGGCGCGCGTGACCGGCCCCAGGCAGGGAATGCCCCGGCTCACCATCACGCAGGGATGCCCCTGTCGCTTGCATTCCACACAGACCTTGTCGGATTCGGGGCGCGGCGGCGCGCCGAGCAGCAGCGCGCCGAGCGCCGCCACCATCTGCGCGCCGTCGACCGGGCAGCCGTGGAGTTCGTGATCGATCTTCACCGCGCCGGCGAGCGGCAGCGACTGCGCGAGGCTGTCGATCGCCTCGGGATGCGCATAGAGCTGCGCGACCCAGGCCGCGCCGTCGGCCGCGTTGCGCAGCGCCTGCACGCCGCCCGCGACGGCACAGGCGCCGATGGCGACGAGCACGCGGCTGCGCGCGCGGATGCGCCGGATGCGTTCGAGGTCTTCCGGCGTCGAGAGGCTGCCCTCGACGAAGGCGACGTCCACCTCGGCCTCGGGGTCCATCGGACCGGCCTCGGCGAAATGGACGAATTCGACGCGGTCGGCCAGCGTCAACAGGGTTTCGCCGAGATTCAGCAGCGCGAGCTGGCAGCCGTCGCAGGAGCTGAACTTGTGCACCGCCACCCGCGGCTTGCGTGCGCCGTCCATCAGAAGCCCCGGTGCGCGAGCAGCGCCTTGACTTCGCCCCAGCCGAACACCGGGCCGTCGCGGCAGACGAAGGCGCCGCCCAACTGGCAATGGCCGCAGCGGCCCACGGCGCACTGCATGTTGCGCTCCATGCTGAGATACAGGCGCGATTCGGGCAGCCCGCGCGAAAGCAGGCTTTCCGCGCCGGCGCGCATCATGCCTTCGGGCCCGCACATCAGCGCCACGGCGCGGCGCGGCTCGAAGCGCGCCAGGGCGAACAGATCGGTGACGCGGCCGACATGCCAGGGCCACAGGGCTTCGCCTTCGCTCGCCGCCACCAGCACCTGCGTATCCGGCAATTGCGCCCATTGCGCGTACTGCTCGCGCCAGATCAAATCCTCGGCGTGCTTCACACCCTGGATGACGACGAGCCGGCCGAAGCGTTCGCGCCGCCGGAGCACGTAATGGACCACCGACACCACCGGCGCGCAGCCCAGTCCGCCGGTCAGCACCACGACGTCGCAACCGCCCATTTCCCGCAGCGGCCAGCCGCGCCCGAAGGGGCCGCGCAGGCCCAGCCGGTCGCCGGGCCGCAGAGCGGCCAGCCCGTTCGTCACGCGGCCCACCGCGCGAATCGTGTGGCCGATGCCGTCGCGTTCCTCGGGGTCGGACATGATCGAGATCGGCGCCTCGCCGACGCCGTAGAGATAGAGCATGTTGAACTGCCCCGGCGCGAAGCGGTAGGCCGCCTGCGCGGCCGGATCGTCGAGCCGCAGGCGCAGCGTGAAGATGGTCGGCGATTCCTGCGTGCGCGCCACCACAGTGGCGGCGTGCGGCGGACCGGCGTCAATCGGTTTGGGCATGGCGTTCGCCCCCTCCCCCGCTGGCGGGGGAGGGTTGGGGAGAGGGTCGATCGGATTGGCCGACCAGCGCTGCGACCTCCTCGGTCAGGTCGATGCCGACCGGGCACCAGGCGATGCAGCGGCCGCAACCCGTGCAGCCGCTGCGGCCGAACTGGTCGTGCCAGCCGGCGAGCTTGTGCGTGAGCCACTGGCGGTAGCGGGTGCGGATGTCGGCGCGCACGTTGAAACCGTGCAGGTAGCCGTGGGTTTCGCCGAAGCAGGAATCCCAGGCGCGTTCGTGCACGGTCGATGCGCCGTCGGCGGCGAGCACGTCGCGCTCGGCGTGGCAGAAGCAGGTGGGGCACACCGCCGTGCAGTTGCCGCAGGCGAGGCAGCGCGCCGCCACGTCATCCCAGCGCGGGTGTTCCAGTTGCGCCATCAGCGCGTCGCGCAAATGGCGGCCGGGCAATCGGCGCGTCTGCGCGGCGGCGGCGGCCTGGGCCTGCGCGCGCGCCGCTTCGACGTGCCGCGGCGCGGCGGGCGACGGATTCAGTTCGGCGAGCACTTCGCGCCCCGCTTCACTGCCCGCGGTGGCGACGAAGCCTTCGGGCAGCTCGGCCAGTGCGATGTCGTAGCCGGCGTCGGGCGTCGGGCCGTCGCCGGTCGAGGCGCAGAAACAGGTTTCCGCCGGCGCGGCGCACTGCACCGCGACCAGAAAAAGCCCGGCGCGGCGCGCGGCGTAATGCGCGTCTACCCGTCCGGGCTGCACAAAATGGGCGTCCTGCAGGGCCAGCGCGGCGAGGTCGCAGGCGCGCGCGCCGATCACCGCGAGCCGCGGCGCGTCCGCTTCCACGGACGCGAAGCGCAATGCGCCGCCGGTGTCGCGTTCCGCGCGCCACAGCGATTCGCGCGGCGCGAAGTTCAGCGGCTTGATCGCCTGGGGCGTATTGGCCCAGGCAAAGTAGCGATTCAGCGGATCGCGCGCCAGCCGGACCTGCCCGGCCGACTGCACGGTCTGCAGGCCGCGCGGCACCGGCGCGCCGGCTTCGAGTTCGCGCAGGGCCAGCGCGCCGTTCTCGGCCTGCGCGGCCAGGCAGCGGTAGCCGCGCCGCGCGAGTGCGGCCGTCAGCGCGTCGAGCTGCGGCAGGGGCAGAAAAAATGCGGGCGGATCGGCGTTCGATGGCATGGCGGGCGGTCTCGCGTTCTTCGCAGTGTAGGTCCAAAACCCTGCCCGCGACAGGCGCGCCGGCGGACGGCCCGGCCAGGGGCCTTGGCTATAATGCGCCTTTCGTCAGCCGCGATGGGAGCCACGCCATGCAACAACAAATCGACGTCATCCTCGCCTCGTTCACCGCCTTCTGGACGCAACTCGCCACATTCGTTCCGCAACTGATCGCCGCCCTGGTGCTGCTGTTCGTGGGCTGGCTGTTCGCCAACCTGATCCGCACCGGCGTGCTGAAACTGCTCGACGTGCTGAGATTCGACACGCTCGCCGAGAAAACCGGCATCGAAGCCTTCCTCAAGCAGGGCAATCTCGACGTCAGCCTGTCCCGCATCCTGGCCAAGCTGGCCTACTGGATCGTCATCTTCGTGGTCGTGGTGCTGGTCGCCAACATTCTCGGCCTGCACATGGTGGCCGATCTGTTCAACAAGATCGTGCTCTACATCCCCAACATCATCGTCGCCATCCTCGTGCTGGTGTTCGGCGTGCTGATCGCGCGCTTCATCAACCGCATGGTGTTCGCCTACCTCAACAACATCGGCGTGCAGGGCGCGCTGACCATCAGCACTTTGTCGGAATACGGCGTGATCGTCTTCGTCGTGTTCGTCGCGCTGGAACAGCTCGACATCGGCAGCGGCCTGCTCACCGCCGCCTTCCAGATCGGCTTCGGCGCGATCGGCCTCGCCTTCGCGCTGGCCTTCGGCCTGGGCGGCCGCGAGTGGGCGGCGGGCGTCATCAAGAAACTGACCGAAAAATAAGCGCATGCCGGCGGCCGACGACGCGGTCGTCGCGTCCTGGCAGACCAACGCCGCCGACTGGGCCGGCGCAGTGCGCGACGGCGCTTTTCTCGTCCGCGACTACGAAGCCGTCGCGGCCGGGACCCATCTAATCCAAGCGCCGCGTCGTATCCGCCTGATTCACACGCCAGGCATGCCGACGAAACACGGCAGCGCCTTCACCCGTTCCATCCAGCGACGCACGCCGGGATACGGGGCGAGGTCGACGCGGCCCTGGTGCGCCAGCGCCACGTAGGGAAAGCAGGCGACGTCGGCGATCGTCGGTCCGCCGTCGGTCAGCCAGTCCGCTTGCGCCAGCCGACCTTCCAGTACGCGCAAGGCCGTTGCGGCCTGCGCGTGCGCCGCGTCGAGATCGCCCGGCCGGCCCATATGCGCGATCATGCGCGCGCGGAAGAGCCCGTCGGCCACCTCGTTCTGCGCCAGTTCCAGCCATTGCATCACCCGGCCCATGCGCAGCGGGTCCTGCGGCAGCCAGGTGCGGGCGGAGTCGTGACGCGCGGCCAGATAAACGAGGATCGCGGTCGAGCCCCACAGATGTTCGTCGCCATCCACCAAGGTGGGAATCTGGCCACGCGGGTTCAGCGCCAGGTAGGCCTCGTCCACCTGATTGCGCCCGTCCTGCATCGCCACCGGGATGCGTTCGTAGGGCACGTCCAGCAGCGCGAGCAGCAGGCGCGCCTTGTAAGCGTTGCCCGAGGCTTCGCGGTCGTAGAGTTTGAGCATGGTTTTTCCTCAGTCGGATTCGAGCGCACGCAGCAGCGCGTCGGCTTCGGCGAGCTGCAGTTCGCTGAATACGCGCACGCCGGCTTCGGTCAGCCGCGCCGCCGTCACGCCCAGCGTGCCCGGCGCGCGGGTGTCGGTGAAGCTGCCGTCCAGGGTGAAGCCGCTGCCGCACGAGGGGCTGCCTTCCTTCAGCACGGCGATGCGGATGGCCTTTTCGCGCGCATGTGCCAGCGCCACGTCCGCGCCATGCACGAGTTCGAGGCTCACGTCACGTCCCGTGGTGTCGAAGGCCTGCGCTTCGCCCGCCAGCACGCGGAAGCCCCCTGCGCCGCCAGCGATTTCCGCGCGCGGACGCGGCACGCCAAGGCCGCCCGCCACTTCCGGGCACACCGACACCACCCGGCCTTCGTCCAGCCAACGTTGCAGGATGGCGGCGTCGCAGCGCATGTCGCCGCCGTTGAAGCGCACCGCTTCGCCGAGCAGACAGGCGCTGACGAGCACGTATTCCATGCCTAGACCAGTTGCCCCTGCACCGTGAGCACGGCCTGCCCGCCGACCTCGATCTCGGGCACGCCGTCGACCCTGCGCGCGCGCAGCCGCACCTGCGAAGGCCGGCGCACTTCGTGGCCCTGCTCGATGCGCAGGTCCACCTCCGCATGGCCGTATTCCAGCAGATAGGCGCCGAGGAAGGCCGCGCCGTTGCCGGTCGCCGGGTCCTCGCGCACGCCATGCGCCTCGAAGAAAAAGCGCACGCACAGATCGTTTGCCGCGTCATGCGTCTCGCGGGTGAACAGATAGGTCAGCGGCGGAAAACCCTGCGCCAGGAGCGGCGCGTAGGCTTCGAGGCTCAGCCGGCTGCGCTTCAATGCGGACAGGCTGCGCAGCGGCACGATCATCGCCGCCGTGCCCGCCGCCGCCTGCCGCACCGGCGTCGCCGGATCGATGTCGTCTGGGTCGATGCCCAGCGCCGCCGCCGTCGCCTCGCGCGGGCAGGTTGCGCCGAGGGTGACTTCAGGCGCGCGGAACCACAGCGTCTCGCCATTCGCATCCGATTCGAAGCGCACCGGCACCTGTCCCAGTTGCAGGTTCAACCGCACCGGGCCGCTCGCTTCCGGTTCCATGAAACGCCGGATCGCCCACGCCGTGCCCACCAGCGGATGCCCCGCGAACGCCAGCTCGCGCGCCGGCGTGAACAGCCGCACGCGGTAGCCGCCGTCCGCTTCCGGCTTCTCATTCACGAAAGTCGTTTCCGAATAGTTCGTCTCCGCCGCGATCGCCTGCATGGTCTCGGTGGACAGGTCGTCGGCGTGGGTGACGACCGCCAACTGGTTGCCGGCGTAGGGGCGGTTAGCGAAGACGTCGAGGATGTAGAAGGGATGGGGCATGAGATGGATGCCAGACCGTTCAGCGTATGCGCGGTTTCCGCACATGCCTGTCCGGCACGCCCCGCTTCTGCCGGCGCGGGCCGGCTTCGAGTCCGGCCCATTCCTGCACGCGGGCGACGAGGTCGTCGTCGAGTTCGGTCTTCTGGCCGCGCTTCAATTGCGGCGGCAGGACGATGGGGCCGAAACGGATACGCGTCAGCCGCGATACGGTGAAGCCCAGGTGCTCGAAGAGACGGCGCACTTCGCGCTTGCGGCCTTCCTTGATGACGACGCGGTACCAGCGGTTGGCGCCCTCGCCGCCTGCGCGGAAGCAGCTTTGCAGATGCGCCGGGCCATCTTCCAACTCGACGCCGTCGGTGAGCTGCCGGATCTGTTCGTCGGTGAGTTCGCCCAGCAGGCGCACGGCGTATTCGCGCTCGACTTCGAAACGCGGGTGCATGAGGCGGTTGGCGAGTTCGCCCGAGGTGGTGAAGATCATCAGGCCGTCGGTGTTGTAGTCGAGCCGGCCGATGGAAATCCATTTGGCGCCGCGCAGTTTGGGCAGCGCGTCGAACACGGTGGCGCGGCCCTTGGGATCGTCGCGGCTGACGATCTCGCCTTCGGACTTGTGGTAAATGAGGATGCGGGTGCGGCGCGTGTCTTCGAAACGCAGGTAGATGCGGCGGCCGCCGATCTTGACGACGTCGCGCGGGCCGACCTTGCTGCCGAGGGTGGCGGGTTCGCCGTTGATCTGCACGCGGCCTTCGGCGATCCAGGTTTCCATTTCGCGGCGCGAGCCGATGCCGGCCGAGGCCAGGGCCTTCTGCAGACGTTCGGCGGGGGCTTCGGGCGCGGTGGCCTGTGCGAGGCGGGCGGCGGCGCGACCGCGGGGCACGGCGGGACGCCGGATCGGGGACGGACGGGTGGACATGTCAGGCGTCTTCGTGGATGCCGGTGGCGGCGATCTCGATCACCGCGCCGTGGGTTTGCGATGTGCCCTGCCCTGCAATTTCTACGCGCGCGCCAAAGGTCTGGCCGGCCATTTCGATGACGGCGCCGAAGGTCTGCGCCGCATCGTGCTCGCGCACCTCGGGAATGAGCGCGGTTTCGCTCGGCGAAACCAGGGTGCCCAATTCCTCCAGCGGCGGCAGGTCCGACAGATTCAACAGGCCGAGATCGCTGAGAAAGGCGCTGGTGGTGCCGAACAGCGCGGGCCGGCCCGGCACGTCGCGGTGGCCGATGGCCTCGATCCAGCCGCGCTCTTCCAGCGTCTTGACGATGTTGGGGTTGACCGACACGCCGCGGATGTCCTCGATGTCGCCGCGCGTGACCGGCTGGCGGTAGGCGATGATCGCCAGCGTTTCGAGCACCGCGCGCGAATAGCGCGGCGGCTTTTCGTCCTTCATCCGCGTGAGCCAGGGCTGCATCTCGGGACGGCTCTGGAAGCGCCAGCCGTCGGCCACCCGCGCCAATTCCACGCCGCGGCCGTGCCAGTCGGCGGACAGCGCATCGAGCGCGTCCTGCAGCGCCACGGTGGCCGGCGCGGGGTCGAACAGACGGCGCAGCTCGGACAGCGTCAGCGGTTCCCGCGCGACCAGCAGCGCGGCTTCGAGCACGCGCTTCAGGTCGTCGGGCGAGTCATTCGGCTGAAGATTCATGCAGTCTCACGTAGATGGGGGCGAAGGCTTCGGCCTGCGTCACGTCGACCAGGGTTTCCTTGGTCAGTTCGAGCACCGCGAGGAAGGTGACGACGAGCTCGTGCACGGTCGAAGCTTCCGGGAACAAGTCCTTGAATTCCATGAATTCACCGGGTACGAGCCGTTTCAGAATGCGGCTCATGTGCTCGCGGATCGACAGTTCCTGGCGGCCGATGCGGTGGTGGGTGCGGTTCTTCGCGCGCGACAGGATCGCCAGCCAGGCCGCCGCGAGTTCCTCCGGATGTACGCTCGGCAGGCGCCGGGCCACGGCCGGCAGGAACACGCTCACCGTCTCGAAATCGCGGCCGACCTGCGGCCACTGGTCGAGCCGCTGCCCGGCGAGCTTCATCTGCTCGTATTCCAGCAGGCGCCGCACCAGCTCGGCGCGCGGGTCCTCGCCCTCCCCCGCCGCCTCCGCCTGTTCGCGGCGCGGCAGCAGCATGCGCGACTTGATGTCGATCAGCATCGCCGCCATCAGCAGGTATTCCGCCGCCAGCTCCAGCCGCGTCGCCCGCGCCGCCTCCACATAGGCCATGTACTGTTTCGTCAGCGCCGCCATCGGGATGTCGAGCACATCCAGATTCTGCCTGCGGATCAGGTACAGCAGCAGGTCGAGCGGGCCCTCGAAGGCGTCGAGGAACACCTCCAGCGCGTCGGGCGGAATGTAGAGATCCTGCGGCAGCTCGGTCAGCGGCTCGCCGTTGACCTTGATGACGGGCGCGGGCGGCAGTTCGAGCGGCGGGAGATCGAGCAGGTCGGCTTCGGACATGGGGGGCATTTTACCCCGAGGCGGCTACCGCCTACCGTCCGGATTTTTTATCGCGCGTGGCGATTTTCGAGGGGCGCAGCAGTTGCTCCGACCGCATGACATGGAGGATATAGACCCTTTCGCCGTCGTGGCGGTAGAACACCCGGCACGGCGGTTCGACGATCTGCCGGTAACGCGAACGTTTCAGCTCCGGCGGACGGCTGCCGCTTTCAGGATAAGTCTGAAGATGCTCGATGTGCTCGAATACCCGTCTGGCCAGCGCCGACGCCGCATCGGGTTTGTCGAGCGCAATGTAATCCGCGGTGGCGTCCAGATCGGCAAGCGCCGGTTCTGTCCAGATTACTTCAGCCATCGGGCCATGCGGGCCTTGGCCTCCGCGTGCGACACCACCCTGCCCTCGGCCACCGCCATTTCGCCGCGTGCGATGCCTTCCAGCACCGCCATGCGTTGCTGCAGCAATTCGAAGGTCTCGACGTCAACCAGATAGGCGCTCGGCAGCCCATGCTGGGTGATGAGAATGGGCTGTTTGTCCCGCTCGATGTCCGAGAGGAGTTCGGTCGCCTGGCGTTTGAGGGTGGTGACAAGTTCGGTGCGCATGAGTAGCACTATAGTGGCACTTTCAGAGTGGGGCAAGGCTATTGTGAAGCTGACCCCTTATACTAGAGCAATGCATACTGAGTAGCTCAGTCTGTCCCCGATTGTTATTTCTTTCCAAGAAGCCCGTACACAGCCAACACGGGGAATCCTAAAGTGCTGCATGAGCTTTCATCCGTGAAGTTTTAGGCTTGCCCATATCGTTGGGCAAAGTTTAAAGTTTAAATTAACCAAACAACTACAGCACACTCCCATGAATGCCGCCTGCTTTAGACGGCATAGAAGCCCGGGAAGAGTGCTGTCTAAATTACGTTAGACATCGGAAACCCACTTATCCCATACTGCTATGGATACATATACCGTCCGTGAGATTCTCGACTCCGTTTATCGAGGCCAAGTCAGAATTCCAGCGTTTCAAAGAGGCTTCGTATGGGAACCAGACCGGGTTGCCTTTCTGATTGACAGTATCTACAAGGGCTACCCATTTGGCGCGCTACTTTTTTGGAGAACAAGTGAGCGACTACAGACAGAGAATCGATTGGGGCCATTTGACCTTCCCGAGCCACAAGCGGACTACCCAATAGATTACGTACTAGACGGACAGCAACGCGTAACCTCGATCTTCGGAGTTTTTCAAACTGAATTGCAGGGCAATTCACCCACTTGGAAAGATATCTATTTCGACTTCCAACAGGCTCCGGATGTGCAGGAGACACAATTCTTTGCTTTGTCGCTAGACGAAATTGATCCTGCACGACACTTCCCCCTGCGAGCAATTTTTGACACAACCGAGTATCGCCGCCTTACGCGTCCGATGACGGATGAAGTCGCTGAACGAATAGATGCGATGCAGTCCATTTTTAAGGAGGCCCGCGTTCCTGTTCAAACCTTCCGTACCGATGAAAAGGAGAAGGTCGCGATCATCTTTGAGAGAATCAACCGCCAAGGGGTACCTCTCGATACGCTTCAACTCTTGTCTGCGTGGACGTGGAGTGAAGATTTTCAACTCAAGTCCGAGTTCGAAGAACTTATTTCCGAACTCGGCGATTACGGGTTCACGGAATTATCGAACGACATCAGCCTTCTTCTTCGGTGTAGTGCAGCGATATTGACTGGTTCGTCGCGGCCCGAAAGTCTTGTGCAGCTCAATGGTTCCGTCGTGCGGCAGCGGTTTGATGAAGTGGTCAACGGCATTCGTGGCGCGCTTGACTTCATTGAAGCTGAGTATCACCTACCGTCAATCGAGAACCTTCCATACGAAAACTGTCTGATTCCGCTCTCTGTATTCTTTGCTGCGCCGGGAAATGCCGAGGTCGCCGTGAACAATCACCAACGCCAAGCGATCTCCCGCTGGTTCTGGCGTGCTGCATTTTCAGGGAGATACAGCGCAGGCGTTTTGCGTCATTTAGATGCAGATATCGCTGAAATCAGCAAGCTCAGACTCGGCCAACTGTCGACACTTGCAAACATTCCGGTTCAGGTCATACCCGACTACTTCCTTGAGAATCGCTTTGTCATCGGAACGGTGAATACGAAAACCTTTATTGCTCTTCTCGCGCAGACACAGCCACGCAACTTCATCAGCGGCACGCCGGTCAATCTGCGACAGAAACTACAACACTACAATCGCAAGGAGTTCCATCACTTAATGCCAAAGGCTTTTCTTTCTTCCAGCGGCCAAACGCAGCACAGCGAAAACGCACTTGCTAACTTTTGTTTTATTGCCCGCGCCGACAATCGTGCCATCGGCGGTAATCCACCAAGCGAATATAGAGCGCGAATGGCCGCGAACGTCGACGAGATTCTGCAATCGCATCTCTGTCCAAACGCACTGTTTGACGACAACTACGGGGCGTTCGTCCGTCTTCGCGCTACCGCATTGACGTCTAAAGCACTGGAATTGTGTGGCGCCGATGTCTAACCTAGCGGTGCAGGGGACGCTGCGCGATAAAGCCGCGCCGTGCCCCTGACCTTGAACGTTAGCGAGCACAGAACATGTCCACCCTCAGGTCTCTAATACTAAGAATTGCCTACCTTGCCATTGTTCTGTTTTTTGCATTCTGGATTGGGATCGCTGTTGCGATGGGCTTTGACGCGGGGTATAGCGTCGGCGCAATCGCCGTCGCATGTGTATATCTATTTACGTTTGTGCCCGCGCTGATCCTTGGTTTCCTTCGCCTAAAAACAATCACCTCGCCCCCCAAGGCGCTAAAGCTTTGGTACTGGTGGGCCGCCTTCCTAGGAGCCCTGCTCGTTGCATACAAGATCTACTTTTTTTCGAAAGCTGTAACGGGCTACGCCAAATTGGCAGCGGAAGGTCCTTCCTATGGGACAGTCTGTTTTCAAGTCACAAGCAATGAAACGAATGAAACCGAGGCATGGGTTGATGTCGCCAGCCCGCAGAGCGGGTTCCAAAGATTTCGCCAAATACCCATCGACAAGAAAGAATGGTGCGCAAACGTCGGGCTATCTATGAACCCAATCCGAGTACAGGCATATTCCGTTTCTGGAAAAAACAGAAAGGGCTTCAAAGCCACCGATGAAGACGACCTGTCCGAGGCTCTAACTGTTGCTGTGTCTCCCGGTAAGACAGCATGCCTCGCAATCACGCCCCTAGGCAACCCGCCCGATAGTTCCCGTCACTGGGGTGTGCAAGAGGTGCCTTGTGCTCGCTAACCCCTCAGTCAACCGGACGCCCCAACAGCTGCGCTGTTGGGGTTCCCTCCGCGCTGCGCGCTCCGGCGCCGGTTACTTTTCACATTGGGTGTCTAGATCGCTCACAAGGGGGAAATAATGCTCAAACGCCTTGGCTTTGTCGTTCTGATTGCAATGTCTCTTTATGCCATTACTTCTCACGCGTCCGAGTGGAAGAGCATTGGCACTGACGACAAAAGAAATAGTTGGTCCGTTGACAGAGCCTCCATCGTTGCCGAGGGGAAAATCGTTCGGTCGTGGACAAGGATTGACTTCAAAGAACAGCAGCCCTACCCACCAAATGGCGAGCTCATTAAATACGTACTCTCGGTCAACATCGTGAATTGCGACAACCACCAAATTGGTGTCAAAGCCAGCCGACTGTTACGCGTCGACGGCTCCGTGATCACTGCACATGAGGACACCGATTCAAACATACAGTGGCAAACGGTTGCACCTGACACGGTAGTTGAGAAAACCATGTCTTACGTTTGCACAAATGCAAAGAAACAAAAATGACAAAACCTTGGCCATCACGCCCAACAGGGCGTTCCAGCGGACTGCCAAAAGCTTCGCTTTTGCCGTCCGCTGAACTTCGACGTTGGCCATCATGAAACCGCGCACTCTATTCCTCCTCGCCCTGATTGCACTGGTCGCCTCTGCCGTCCAGGCGGCTCCGGCTAATACGCCGTGCGCCCCCGGAGCTATCGCCGCTCTTGAAGCTGGCGCTTCTCAAGGCGATTTTCGAGCGCAGTTCTGGCGCGGAGCGCAGCTTGAAATAGGCGAGTGTGGCCCGAAAGACCTTGAGCGCGCCAATTCGCTGTTTCACCAATCGGCGTCTCAAAGCTTCCCGCCTGCAGTTCACATTCTCGGAGTCATACTGCGTCGCGAAGGCAAGGACGCCGAAGCAATCACGTATTTCGAGCAGTCCGCCCAACTTGGGTATCAGGCCGGGTTCGCCGATCTTGGTTTCACCTACGGCCTACGCGATTCTCCCGTGAGAGACGCCGTGCTGTCCTACGCGTGGCTCACTGTCGCAATCGCGCGTGAAATCAAAGCGCCATTGCGCGCGTACCTAGAGTCTTCACGTACCAAAGTCGCCCGCCTTCTGTCAGAGAGCGATCTTGCCAAGGCTCAAAGTGTCGCCGAGGGTCTGCGCGAGAAGTTCTCATCCATCCCCGTGTGGTTGGACAACCAATGACGGCCAACCCGGCAGTCGAACGGACCTGCACGAAAAGCCGCACAAGCCGCTTACTTCTACGTTAGGTCGCACATATGCCCGAGCCTTCTACTACTCCTAAAAATGGTGGCGTCGAATGTAAGCGAAGTGCAGACGCTATCCCTAATCCGGGAGGGCCTGTCTTTCCTTGCCTGATTTTCCAATCACTTCACCCAAACACCACCCCCGCCACATCCCGATACCGCTTCGCGAAATGCACCGTCAGTCCGGCCCGGATGTGCTCGGGCAATTTGTCGAAGTCGCGTCGGTTGGCTTCAGGCAGGATCAGTTCGTGGATACCGATGCGGCGCGCGGCGATGACTTTCTCGCGGATGCCGCCGACCGGCAGGACCTGGCCGGTGAGCGTGAGTTCGCCGGTCATGGCGAGCGGGCGCGCAATCTTTTTGTTTTTCGCCAGCGACAGCAGCGCGGTCGCCATGGTGACGCCGGCGCTGGGGCCGTCCTTGGGGGTGGCGCCTTCGGGGACGTGTAGGTGGACGAAGCTCTTGTCGAAGAAGGTTTCGTCGGCGCCGTAGGCCTTGAGGTGCGAGGCGACGTAGCTGTAGGCGATTTCGGCGGATTCCTTCATCACGTCGCCGAGTTTGCCGGTGAGCTTGAAGCCGCGGTTGAGGGTGTGGATGCGGCTGGCTTCGACGGGCAGCGTGGCGCCGCCCATCGCGGTCCACGCGAGGCCGGTGACGACGCCGACACCGGACAGCGGCTTCTCCTTCGTGAACACGGGTTTGTCGAGGTAGGTCTCGATTTCCTTCGTGCCGATCCGGATCGGCGTGGCGGCGCCGCCGAGGATCTTGACCACGGCCTTGCGGGCGAGACGGCCGAGCTGCTTTTCCAGGTTGCGCACGCCGGCCTCGCGGGCGTAGCCCTCGATGACGTGGCGAATTGCGCCTTCGGTGATGGTGAGCTGGTTCTTTTTCAGCCCCGATTTTTCCAGCACGCGCGGCCACAGGTGGTGTTTGGCGATGGCGAGCTTTTCCTCGGTGATGTAGCCGGACAGCCGGATGACTTCCATGCGGTCGAGCAGCGCCGAGGGAATGGAAAAGTCGTTCGCCGTGCAGATGAACAGCGTTTTCGACAGGTCGAAGCGCACGTCGAGGTAGTGGTCGAGGAAGTCGGCGTTCTGCTCGGGGTCCAGCACTTCGAGCAGCGCGCTGGCCGGGTCGCCCTGGTAGCTGGCGCCGATCTTGTCGACTTCGTCGAGCATGATGACGGGGTTGGCGCTGCCCGCCTCTTTCAGCGCCTGCACGAACTTGCCGGGCATGGCGCCGATGTAGGTGCGGCGGTGGCCCTTGATCTCGGCTTCGTCGCGCATGCCGCCAACCGAGAAGCGGTAGAACTTGCGGCCCAGCGCCTCGGCGATGGATTTGCCGATGGAGGTCTTGCCGACGCCGGGCGGGCCGATCAGCAGCAGGATGGAGCCTGCCATCTCGCCTTTCATCGCGCCGACGGCGAGAAATTCGAGGATGCGGTCCTTGACGTCGTCCAGGCCGTCGTGGTCGCGGTCGAGAATCCTGCGCGCGCGGGCGAGGTCGACCTTGTCCTGCGTGACCACGCCCCAGGGCAGCACGGTCAGCCAATCCAGATAATTGCGCGTGACGGTGTATTCCGGCGAGCCGGTTTCCAGCAGCGAGAGTTTGTGCATCTCCTCGTCGATGCGCTTGGCCGCCTGCTCGGGCAGCGTCAGCTTGGCGATGCGCTCGCGGAAGGCGTCGAGTTCGGCGGTCTTGTCGTCCTTGGCGAGGCCCAGTTCCTTCTGGATCGCCTTCAACTGCTGGTGCAGGAAAAATTCGCGCTGCTGCTCGCTCATCTTCTCGTCCACGCGCTCGCGGATCTGCGACTGGATGCGCGCAACGTCGAGTTCCTTCTTCAGCAGCACCAGCACTTTTTCCATCCGCTTCTTCAAGGCGAAGGATTCGAGAATGTCCTGCAGCTCGGCCTTGGACGCGGTGGTGAGGCTGGCGGCGAAATCGGTGAGCTGCGACGGCTCGTTCGGCCCGTAGCGGTTGAGGAAGAACTTCAACTCCTCGGAATACAGCGGATTGAGCGGCAACAGCTCCTTGATGGTGTTGATGATCGCCATCGAATAGGCGCGGATTTCCTCCGAATCCGCCCGCCCCGGCTCGCCGGGGTACTCCACGCGCACCCTGTAGGGCGGCGTGTCGGATAGCCATTCGACGACGCGGAAGCGCTTTACGCCCTCGGCGATGAACTGCATCTTGCCGTCGCCGCGCACCGGGTGGTGAATACGGACGGCGGTACCCACGGCCTTGAAGTCGCCGCGCTTCACGTCGTCGCTGTTGTCCGGCTTCACCACGACCAGCCCGACCATGCGGTGCGGCGTCTCGCCGATGGCTTCCACGGTGGAGAGCCACGGCGCCTCGTTCATCAGAAGCGGCAGCGTCTGCGCGGGGAAGAAGGGCTTTTCCGTCAGCGGCAGCAGATGGAGCTCGGCCGGGAACACCGGCGCGGCCGGCAACTGGCGGTCGTCAGGCAGGATTTCGCCTTCGATGGGGGTGTCTGGGGGCATGGTCCGATCTTCGTGAAGGTTTGGGATGTCCGTTCACGCAGTATCGGGGTTATCGGGCGGTTTTCAACCCGAAAAAACGCAGACTCAAGGTTGCTTGGGCTGAACCGGAATTTCCTCCACCACGTCCGGCATGCCGGACAGGATCATGATCTCCACCCGGCGGTTGCGCGCGCGGCCCTCGGACGTTTCGTTCGACGCGACCGGATGGCTCGCTTCGCGCCCGATGGCGAACAGCCGCTCCGGCGAGATGCCGTTGTCGGCGAACAGGCGCACCACGCTGCTGGCGCGGGTGGCCGACAGTTCCCAGTTGGACGGGAATTCGGCGCTGCTGATCGGCGCGTTGTCCGTGTAGCCGGTGATTTCCAGATTGAACGGTTCCGGCGTCAGCGTCCGGGCCACCGCGCGCAGCACATCGAGCGAGCCGGGTTCGAGCCGGGCTTCGCCGGGCTTGAACAGCACGTTGGCGTTGATCTCGATGCTGACGCCGCGCCGGCTTTGCGTGACGCGCACCTTGCCGTCCTTGATCAGGGGACCCATCGCATCGAGCAGCTTGTTGGCCACTTCGGTCATGTGCTCGCGTTCTTCCAGCGCCTGCTGCTCCTTCAGCGTGCGCTGCCGGACTTCGGGCGGCAGCACGCGGGCATCACTCAGTTGCGGAACCGGTTGCGCCTGGCCGGCGCTCTTGCCGAAGGCGTCGCCCAGCGCGTTCGCCAGCACGCGGTACTTGCTCTCGTTGACCGCCGACACAGCGTACATCACGACGAAGAAGGCGAACAGCAGCGTGATGAAATCGGCGTAGGAGATCAGCCAGCGTTCGTGGTTCTCGTGATCCAGCGTGATGCGGCGACGGCGGCGCATGCTCAGAGATAGCCCTTGAGGCGGGCTTCGATGATGCGGGGGTTGTCGCCCTGGGCGATGCCGATCAGCCCGTCGCAGAGAATCTCGCGCTCGGTGACGCGGCCGGCGATGCTGAACTTGATCTTGTTGGCGACGGGCAGAAACACCAGGTTGGCCAGCCCCACGCCGTAGATCGTGGCGACGAAGGCGACGGCGATGCCGGTGCCGAGCTTGCTCGGATCGGACAGGTTCTCCATGACGTGGATGAGGCCGAGCACCGCGCCGAGAATGCCCAGCGTGGGCGCGTAGCCGCCGGCGATCTCCCAGACCCGGGCGGCCTGGCGCTCGCCGGTCTCGAAGCTGACAATCTGCACGTCGAGCGTCTCGCGCAGCTTGACCGCGTCGGCGCCGTCTATCAGGAGTTGCAGGCCGGTTTTCTGGAACGGGTCGCGCGTCATGTTGACGTATTTCTCCAGCGCCAGGATGCCGTCCGCGCGCGCCGTGTGCGACCACTGGACGATGCGGCGGATCAGGCCTTGCACGTCGGATTCGGGCGGCCGGAAGGCCCAGCGCGCCATGCGTACGCCCTGCACGAAAACCGGCAGCGGATGGTGCAGCAGCACCGCCGCGAGTGTGCCGACGACGACGATGACGAAGGCCGCCGGCTGCATCAGGATACCGAGCTGGCCGCCTTCGAGCGCCTGGCCGCCGAGGATGGCGGCGGCGCCCAGGACGATGCCGATCAGACTGCCGCGATCCATGCGTCTTCCTTGAGCTTGGCGCGCAGGCGCGCGATGGCCTGGCCGTGGAGCTGGCAGATGCGCGATTCGGACACGCCGAACACCTCGGCGATCTCGCGCAGGTTGAGTTCCTGTTCGTAATAGAGCGACATCAGCAGTTTTTCGCGTTCGGGCAGATTCTCGATGCCGGCGATGATGCAGGCGCGCAGGTTCGCGTCGAGCAGTTGCGGCAGCGGCATGCTCGATTCGTCGGCCGATTGCTTGTCGAGGAAGGAGTCGTCCTCGTCGGATTCGCCGAAGTCCTCGAAATACAGGAGCTGATGCCCGCGCGCGTCGTCGAGCATGCTCTGGTATTCGGCGAGCGGCACCTTCATCTCGGCCGCGATCTCGGCTTCGTTCGGCTGGCGGCCGAGACGATGCTGCAGCGCGGCGATGACCTGCTCGATCTTGCGCATCGACTGGCGGGCGCTGCGCGGCATCCAGTCGGACTGGCGCAGCTCGTCGATCATCGAGCCGCGGATACGCTGGATGGCGTAGGCCTCGAACTGGGCGCTCTGCGCCTCGTCGTAGCGGCTGATCGCGTCGATCAGGCCGAGCATGCCGGCCTGGACCAGATCGTCCTCTTCCACGCTGGGCGGCAGACGTCCCATCATGTGGTGCGCCAGCCGCTTGACCATGGGCATGTACTGCTCGAGCAGGTCGCCTTTCTCGCCCTTTGCGGTCTTGCCGGTTGCGGTGTACATCGTCAGTCCTGTGAACCCGTGAAATGGCGCGCCGGCGTCACACGCACGGCGCGCTCTCTCAAACGGCCAAAGCGGGCGCGGGCTTGAGCGTCCGGACGCATCCGCGTTCTCCCGTTCAGCGGCGGCAGGCTTCGACCAGGCATCCGCTCTGGATCACGCGCTGCATGAAGCCGCCCACGCCGCCCAGGCCGGCCGCCTGGGGCCAGCGCAACAGGCCTTCGGCCAGCTTGCGGAATTGCGAAGTCGAGTGCGCGACCGGAAAGGCGTCGATCACCGAGGTCTGCAGGCGGCTGGCGCGGTCGAGCTTTTCGTCCAGCGGGATATAGCCCAGACAGTCGATCGAGACGCCCAGATAGCGGCCGGCGGCATCGGCGAAATTGCGCGCCGCGGCCTCCGCCTGCGCGGTCGACTCGACCCGGTTGAGCAGCAGCCGGAACTGGCGCTTACCGAAATTCATGGCCAGGCGCTTGACCAGGGCGTAGCACTCGGTCAGCGCGCCGCTGCCCGGCGGCAGCACGAGCAGGATCTCGGTCGCCGCGAGGCCCAGCGGCAAGGCGTCGGGGTCGGTCGCATCCTCCATGTCGACCAGCACGACGTCGACGCCCCATTGCAGATGCCTGAAGCGCTGCGCGAGCCAGTCCTGGTCGCGTTCCGACAGCCGGCCCAGGCGGCTGAAACCGCCGCCGATGGGCAGCACCTGGACGTTGTCGGGACCGGCGAGGATGAGCCTGTCCAGCGCGCAGCGCCCGGCGAGCACGTCGGATACGTCGTGCATCGGGGCGAGGCCCAGCGCGCCCGCGGCGCCGCGGCCGTGACGGTCCTGGTCAACGATGAGCACGTCGCGCCCGGAACGCGCCAGCGCCGTGGCCAGATTGGCCGTCGCGGCCGTCTTGCCCGCGCCCTTGCGGCCGCTCATCACGGTGATGACCTGCAGGCCGCCGCCCTGCCCCAGCAGGCGCCGCAGGCCGGCGGCCTGATCGCTGGCGAATTTATCCAAAGGACACCGCGCTTTCTTCGGCGTGGAAGGACCGGCCGCTCAGGGCGTAGGCCAGCTCGTGTTCGTCGAGCTGCCAGGGCGACGCCAGCGTGCGCGTCTTGAAGGCGCGGTGGATCAGATATTGGCGGTTGGCCAGATGCAGATCCTCGGGAACGCGCTGGCCGGTGGCGAGGTAATGCACGCTCAGGTCGTGGCGGATCGCGCAGTCGAGCGCGGGGCCGAGGCTCGCGGCCTCGTCGATCTTGGTCAGGATGCAGCCGTCCAGGCCGCGGCGGCGATAGGCCTCGACCACTTCGTTCAGCGTGTCGCCGTGGCTGGTCGCGTTCAGCATCAGCAATCTTTTGATCGGCCGGCCGGCCTGGCACAGCATCTCGACCTGCTCGGCGACCGCCTGGTCGCGCTGGCTCATGCCGACCGTGTCGATCAGCACCGTATGCTTGTTGCGCAGTTCGGCCAGCGCCAGGCGCAGGTCGGCGGCGTCGCGCACCGCGTGCACGGTCACGCCGAGAATCTTGCCGTAGATGCGCAGTTGCTCGTGGCCGCCGATCCGGTAGCTGTCGGTGGTGAGCAGCGCCAGCTTGTCGGCGCCGTGGCGCACCACGAAGCGCGCGGCGAGCTTGGCGGTGGTGGTGGTCTTGCCGGCGCCGGTCGGGCCCATCAGGGCGAACACGCCGCCGTCGTCGAGCAAGCCGGTTTCGTTCGGCATCACCGACAGGCGTTTCATCAGCGTGTTGCGCATCCAGGCCTGCGCTTCGCTTTCGGAGCCGTCGCGCGGCAGTTCGTCCATCAGCTCGCGCGCCAGCGCGGCGGAAAACCCGGCGCCGAGCATGTCGCGCATCAGCACGGCGCCGGCGGGGTCGCGGCCCGGCAGGTCGCGCCACGCCAGGTCGTCGATGCGGGTTTCGAGCCGCGTGCGCATGGCCTTCAGCTCGGCGATGATGCTCTGCGTCATTTCCGCGCTGTCGGCGCTCGGCACGGCCACGCGTTCGATCAGGCGGCGCTTGAAGGTGACGGCCGGCTCGGCCTCGGCGCGGGCGCGCGGCGTTTCGGGCGCGGCGCGCGCGACCGGCGGCTCGGGCCGCAGCGCCGGCGCCTCCTCCTCCGGCGGCGCGATCGAGGCGATGGCGTCGGCCGGCATGGCCAGCACTTCGACGCCGCCCTCGACCGCGCGGTTGGACAGGATGACGGCGTCGGGGCCGAGCACCTCGCGCAACTGGCGCATGGCCTCACGGGACGTCTTGGCGACGATGCGTTTCACGTTCATGCGGTTCCTCCTACCAGGGAAGTCACTTTGATCTGTTTGCCTTCGGGCACTTCAGCGTGCGAAAGCACCTTGAGCTGCGGCACGGTGCGCCGCAGGAAACGGGCGAGCAGCGGACGCAGCACGGCGGGCGTCAGCAGCACCGGCGGGTGGCCCAGGGCCTCCTGGCGCTGGGCCGTGGTATGGGCGCGTTCGAGCAGCGTGTCGGCGAGGCCGGGCTCCATCGCCGCGGCTTCGTTGCCGGCCTGCAGCGTCTGCAGCAGCAGGCGTTCGAGGTTCTGGTCCAGCGCCATGAACGC
>Ga0228535_1001845_pt1 | contig 26518 bp, 22 predicted proteins | sample SJ1metagenome_FD_168457 | JGI IMG/M metagenome (GOLD analysis project Ga0228535, IMG submission 168457) | Enriched culture of PCE-dechlorinating microbial communities from Ithaca, New York, USA - SJ1 | ecosystem: Engineered > Modeled > Simulated communities (microbial... > Unclassified | place...
TCGGGTTGTGATAGTTGTTGTAGATAATAAGTTTTGTCCTTGGGGAGATCTGGTTCTCGATGGTTTCGAAGTCGAGGGCGAATCCGGTGGCTGTTTCCCTGAACCCGTAGGGCTTCCCCACTCCTTCGTGGAAGTTGATCATCGATTCGTAGATCGGGAAGCCCGGGTTGGGGTAAAGGACCTCGTCCCCGGGGTTCATGAGGGTCATGATGAATTTCCCGATCACCGGTTTTCCGCCGGTCTGGATGCTAACGTTATCTGCATTCAGGTTCAGGTTCCTTGTTCGGGAGATCTCATCTGCCATGGCTTCCCTTAGAGGCATTATGCCGGGTGTCGGGCAGTATCCTGTCTTGCCTTCTTTAATTGCCCTGTTTGCGGCCTCAACGATATGTTCGGGGGTAGGGATGTTCAGATCCCCGAGATGGAAGGGATACACTTTGACCCCGGAAGATGCAAGCTGGGCCGCTTCAGCCCCCACAGCAAAAGCAGTCTCTGTTCCAAGGCGCCTTGTCCTTTCAGCAAAAGGGACGGACATCGTTCATCACCCTTTCTTCATTCTTACGGCTTCCAGGGCGGCCTTTACTATGTTGCCGGCTTTCAGGCCGTATTCTGCCATCAGGTCGTCAGGGTCGCCGGATTGTCCAAAGGTGTCCTGTATGCCTACCATTTTCATGGGAACTGGATAATTCTGGCACAGCACTTCCGCTACTGCGCTTCCGAATCCGCCCATTACCTGGTGTTCTTCCGCAGTCACTACGGCGCCAGTTTCTTTTGCAGCCCTGATAAGGGTTTCTGAATCAATCGGTTTTACAGTATGGCAGTTGATTATCCTGGCAGAGATCCCTTCACTTGACAGGATTTCCGCTGCCACAAGCGACTCGTAGACCATCTGGCCGCATGCGGCTACCGTTACGTCCTTTCCCTCGCGGTAAACTTCAGCCTTTCCTGCCGTAAAGGGTGTTTCCCTTGTTGTTATCACGGGGACTTTCTCGCGTCCGAAACGGATCACTACCGGGCCTCGTATCGAGGCCGCTGCGATCGTGGCCTTGAGGGTCTCCTGGTAATCGGCTGGCACGATCACAGTAACGTTAGGGATAGTCCTTGTTATCGAAACGTCTTCCAGTGCCTGGTGTGTTGCCCCGTCAGCCCCGACTGATACCCCTCCGTGTCCAGATCCAACTTTTACGTTAAGGTTTGCATAAGCCACGGTGGTCCGGAGCTGATCCCAGGCCCTCCCCGTACAGAAAACCCCGTAGGTGCTCACAAAGGGGATCTTGCCAGCCAGGGATAGCCCGGCGGCAAAGGACATCATGTCCTGCTCGGCAATACCCGTCTGGATGAATCTTTCGGGGAATGCATCCCTGAACCGGTCTACGCAGAGCGAGGAACTCAGATCGGCTCCCAGGACTACCACCGAAGGGTTGATCCTGCCCAGTTCGACAAGACCGTCACCGTAACCGAAGCGGGTCGGGATCATTTCAGGTTCTGAAATCGCGCCTGGAGAAAGGTTGAGCTCCTTCATTCAGATGACCTCCTGTGAAAGCTCCAGCAGAGCCGCCCGGGTCTGTTCAGGGGAAGGGGCCTTGCCGTGCCAACCGGCCTGGTTCTCCATGAAGGAGACACCCTTGCCCTTGATAGTGTGTCCGATGATAACTGTCGGTTTGAAATGGGAATGGCGGAAACGGTTCAACCCGGCGGATATATCCTCAATGCTGTGGCCGTCGACCTCGATCACATTCCACCCGAATGCACGCCATTTGTCGGACAGTGGTTCAAGGGTCTTCACATCATCGGTACATCCGTCGATCTGAAGGCCGTTCCTGTCAACAATTCCGCAGAGATTGTCAAGCCTGTAATGAGAGGCCGTCATGGCTGCTTCCCATATCTGTCCTTCGTCAAGTTCTCCATCGCCCATAAGGCAGTAGACCCTGTTGTTCTTTTTGTCCATCTTCATGGCCATGGCTATACCCGAAGCGATGGACAACCCCTGACCCAGGCTTCCCGTTGAAGCCTCAAGACCCGGAAGCTTGCACATGTCCGGGTGTCCTTGAAGGCGTGCCCCGAATTTTCTCAGTGTCAGGAGTTCTTCCCTGGGGAAATAGCCTCCTTCAGCGAGCGCCGCGTAAACAGCCGGGCATGCGTGACCCTTTGAGAGGATGAAACGGTCCCGTTCCTCCCAGCAGGGATTAGATGGGTCATGTTTCATCACATCGAAAAAAAGAACAGATACGATATCTGCAACAGATAATGAACCTCCCGGATGCCCCGACCCCGCTTCCGCAACCATCCTGACGATGTCCTGGCGGATCGCCAATGCCATCGACTTGAGATGACGCAGTCTGGCTTCTTCCATGTCTTAACCTCCCGGAAAATACGGTGAAATGGTATTCCTTTCCTATAAACAATATCAGAGGAAAAAGAAAATACAAGGATGAAAAAGCAAGGATCGTAACTCGTACCCTGTCGCTGCGCTTGGGGCGCCTTGTAACGCGTAACGCGTGACTGGAGACTCGGAAACGCCGAAAAACAAGGCGGCAGGAAGGGCCTAAACCCCTTGAGACGTTAGACGTTAGACGTAAGACGGTAGACGAGAAATCCGGTACCAATGCAGAACCCTGATCTTTCACCGCAGGGGCACAGACGAAGTAACCTGGCCGGCGTACCGCCAGCCTAGGGTAGGACCGCAGACAAAGTACCCCAAGCGGAGCGACAGGGTAGAAGGGCAAAAGACGAAGTCCCTCGTTAAAACACCTCGGGACCTGGTCCTTCAGCTTGACTGGAGGGTAGGCTTCGCGCTGCCCCGACCGCAGGAAGGGGTAGAAAACCAAATTATTTGGTATAGGGACAAGGACAAAAACCGAGGAGACATGCGGCAGGAGGCAGGAGAACCTTAGGAGCGTGAGATGTAAGACAGAAAGGCGTAAGCGCCGGGGTGCGATTCACGGTTCACGACTCACGGCTCACGGCTCCTGGAAAAAGATATTGATCTTGCCTCTTGCATTTTAATTACAAATGGTGTATTATCCTGATATCGGGGAGAAGTGCCCCCGGAGTCGGGCTTTCCGGTTTGCAAATGCGTCTGTGAGGATAGGTAGCAGAAGTCGGGAAGTTTGAACCTGGAAGTGGCAACAGGTAAGAGTCAAGTGATCTGAGAAAGGAAATATGTGGCTGGAAACGGAATAGGGAGTGGTTGCCTGGGAAGTAGATCGCTCTGCCGGAAAGCCCGACCAGATAGATAACGGGGCGGCGAAGGCCGCCCCGTTTTTTGTTTGTATTCTATTCCTGAGGATTGGAGATGAATTGCATGCTTGACCTGTTAAGAAAGCGGAGAAGCATAAGAAAGTTCCATGATCGTCCTCTTGCGGAGGAACAGGTTGAGATCCTCGAAGAATCGATCCTGAGGACTCCATCTGCCAGAAACCTGAGATCCTGGGAATTCATTATGGTGGACAAAAGGGACCTTCTTCAAAAACTATCCGAAGTCAGGGGCAGCAGTTCGGCATTCATTGCCGGGGCCTCTGCCGCAATAGTGGTTATGGGGAATGAAAAAACCGCCGATACCTGGGTGGAAGATGCCTCTATCGCTGCAATTATTGCGCAGATGACCGCCACGTCTCTGGGGCTGGGTTCATGCTGGGCTCATATCCGGAACAGGGAGCACAAACCAGGAATTACTGCCGAGGAATACGTAAAGGACCTTCTGGGGATCCCCGAACAGCTAAGGGTAGTCTGTATCATTGCTATAGGTCATCCTGCAGAAGAAAAGGGATCTCTTGCTGTTGAGGACCTTCCTTACAGAAAGATCCACCGCAACCGGTTCTGACGGGATTGCCGGATAAAAAAGGGTGGGAGGGCTTCAAACCCTCCCACCCTTTTTTTGAATGACTAACGTGCCAGCCGGATCATGGCTGCCTTGATGATCAGCACTGAAGATATCAATTCCTCTATATCAATGTACTCATCCGCCTGGTGAGCCAGGTCAGGCAATCCCGCAGGAAAAGGCGCAAAGGCTACTACATTTGGAAGAGCTTTTGCGTATGTCCCGCCGCCGATCGCCTTTATCTCCGGGTATTTCCCTGTGACTTCATGAAAAGCCTCGCTCAGGTCCTTTATCAGGGGTGAGTCTTTGGGAACGTGAAGTGGTTTTGCCCGTGATGTCTCGGTACATTCGATACCCAAAGGCTCAACCCTTTCCCTGATCCTGGTGATTACCAGATCCCCCGGGATGGTCACGGGATGCCTGATATCAAGAGTAACAGAAAGGAGCCCCTTTTCGAAGGAGGCAAGCCCCGGGTTGCAGGTCAACGCTCCCGAGACCTCGTCCGACATGTTTATCCCCAGATCTCTCCCAAAACGGGGATCCCCGAGTAGTTCCGACAGGATCCTGAAGGCGTTGAAAGAGGAACCCGAAGGGGGATTGTCCCCCAGAAGTCTGCAAAGGCATGCTATCGCGTTCTCTCCCTTTTCAGGGAGGCTGGCATGTGCCGCTCTCCCGATCGCGTTTACGACAAGGGACGTACCGTCAAGGCTGACCTCACCTCCAAGGGGTAAGGAACCAACGGCTTTTCCAAGTGAATCAGCCCATTTTTGAAGTTCCGGACCATCACCTCGAAAAACGGCTTCGCACATGTCAGGGACAATATTGACCGCCTCCCCGGCCTTGAAAGAATCCAGAAAGATCTTTCCCTGATCTTCGACGGGGATGTCCAGCTTCACGTGGAGACCGCCTTTTTCAGCATGCACTATGCCTTCATGTATGTCAGGGGTGAAGCCTGCTATTGGGGCCTCTTCATTGGCTGCATACCACCTGATCCCCCTGAAACCGCTCTCCTCGTTTGTACCGAAAATGATCCGGATCCTCCTTGAAAGGCGGTGATCCTCATCGGCAAGGATCTTCAACGCCCACAACGCTGCAATGGTTGGCCCCTTGTCATCAGTGGTACCGCGCCCGTACATTCTTCCTTCGTGGATCTCTGCGCCAAAGGGGGGGTATTTCCAGCCCTTCCCTTCAGGCACTACATCGAGATGCCCCAGCACCGCGATCATCTCCTTGCCCGACCCGTACTCGGCATAACCTATCATGCCGTCCCTGTTAACCGTCCTGAACCCCAACTCAGAAGAGGTCTCCAGGGCCAGGCTGAGTGCCTGGTGAACTCCTTCCCCGAAGGGTTTACCGTTTCCCGGGGGGCCTTCAACGCTTCTGATCCTTATCATCTCCGACAGGTTCGAAATGATATGGGGCCTGTACTTTTCCAGCAGGGATCTTTCAGACATATCTCTGTTCACACCCTTCACAAAACCATAAGGTCTCTGGGGAATTTTGTCAGGGACTCACATCCGTTTTCGGTAACCACGACGCAGTTCTCGACCCTTATGCCGATCTTGCCGGAAATGTAGATCCCTGGTTCAATACTGAAGGTCATGCCGGGCGAAAGGACCTGGTGATTCCCTCTCATAATGTTCGGAGATTCATGAATCGCAAGACCTATCCCGTGACCCAGGCGGTTGTTGAACAGATCTCCGTAGCCGGCTTTCTCGATCACTGAACGGGCGGCAACGTCAAGAGATTCCGATGTAATGCCCGGACGGGCGAACTCCTCACCAGCTATCTGTGAACGAAGAACAGTGCCGTACATCTCAACAATCTCCTGCTCCGGCCTTTCTCCGATAAAGAATGTCCGGGTCATGTCGGAGAAGTAACCCTTGTAGCGGCAGCCGAAGTCGATAAGAAGGGAGTCCTTTTCCCTGATCACACCTTCGCCACCAGGGTAGTGCGGTTTAGCGGCATTATCCCCCCTTGCGACAATGGGTGTGAAAGCCTGGGATGTCGCTCCGAAGTCATCAAGAAGTTCCAGGAGCTTTCTGCGTATTTCCTTCTCCGAACAGCCCGGGCGAATGAAGGGGAGAAGAGCCTCAAGTGCTTTGTCGGATATCTCTCCCGCCTTTTTAAGGCATTCGATCTCGTAACTGTCCTTGATAAGGCGCAGCGTACCAAGGGTATGCCATCCGTTAGCCAGTGTTACTTTCTGACGTTGGGCCATCTCGACGGCGTCGACGGCCATTATTGAATCATTGACCCCGATAACCGCACCCTCGCCAATGCCGTGGTCCGCAAAGGCCCTCGAAAGGGAATCAAAGAACCAATCTTCGTCTCCCCATTCATAGACAGGGGTGGAATCTGGAAGCTCCTCCCTGTATTCCTGGGAGTATATTCTGGAAACCACCGCAAAAGACCTTCCATCTGCCAGAAGGAAGAGGCCGTTGAACCTCTCCCCCGGGTGGGGGGCCAGGCCGGTGAGGTATTCAAGGTCCGGCGAAGGGGCAATTACAAGAGCGTCAAAATTGCTCTCTCTTACAAGTTGGAATGCCTGTGTCATTCTGTTGACATTGATCATAGGAGGCCTCCTTAACGGCGCTTCTGGCGAGCCTGCCAGGCGTGAAGTGCAAGGGCCAGTCCGATAACCCCGTAGGTGACAAAAACCCTGAAGTATTCACCTATCATCGCGTCGCCGATCAGGTTCTTTCCGGCGAGGGGTGAGACAATAAAAAGAGTGTGGAAAAGAAGGGTCCCCAACAGAGCCTGACCGATCGTCGCCTTGCTGACTGAGGCTCCTCCGATAAGAATTGCCGCTACCGCAAAGGTCCCCACCTGCACGTGACTGCCGTAGGTATTGATGTTCCCCAGGTTCTGAAGGAAGATCACCTGGCCTATCCCCGCCAGAACCGTGGAAAAGATAATGGCTATAACCCTTGTCCTGTCGACCTTTATCCCCGCGACCTCTGCGATATGCCTGTTCTGTCCTACTGCACGGAACTCCTGCCCAAGTTTTGTCCTTATCAGGAAATGAATGGCAAGACATAGTACGGCGACAGCCAGCAGGGTGAAAACTGGGATGATAATGGGAAAGATGAACCCCGGGATGTTGATGCGTATCTTCCACAGGTTGTCCAGGGCATAATGCATGCTCTTGATATCCAGGGTGTTCCGGAGGCCTATCCCGGTAGAAAGCAGCATCGTAGGTATCCTTATGGGGATGAAATTCCCCATGAAGTAGAGGCAGATAAGCTGGTATATTCCGTTGGCGAAGAATCCCAGGATGATACCTGTTATCATCTCCTTGCCTTTGGCCTGGTTGAAAAGTTTGCCAGTTAGCCAGCCGAACAGAATGGAGAGGGGGATCGAGATAAGGGTCGTCACGGCAAATCCGCTGAAGCCCGCCATCTGGAAATTTGCCGTCGCTATATATCCGAACTGCCCGGCCATGGCTCCCAGGACAATCCCGAAGTTGAGTCCCATTCCTGCAAGTATCGGTATTATCAGCGAAATTACCAGGAAACTGTTCCTTGCCATTCGGGTGATGATCTCGTTGATCAGGAAGGGAAGGCTGAGACCGCTGTAGTAGCCTCCAAAGACACACAGGACAACAAAGAAGATAGGAACTACGTTCTTCCTCAGGTAGTACTTCCAGATGCGTTCCTTGTAAGTGATCTCTTCGGCTTCCTGGAGCATAAGTTTCTTCGACTGGTCCCTGTTGTCTGCTGTCAACTCACGTCACCCCCGATCTCCCTGCGGGTGAGTGCGTACAGGATGATCCCGTTGCTTATGATTATCCTTATAACGTCGGCGATGTTGTCCGCCACGACGACGTTTGCTACCGGCATGGACACGACCAGTATCGACTGGAAAAGAAATGTCCCGATGATGGCGTGGGTAACTGTGGCCCTTTTAAGGCTCGCACCTCCGATAAGTATTGAGGCAACGGCGAAGAATGCCATAAAAAGTGGAGCCATGTAAAGCTGGATGAACCCGAAACTCTGTGCGTAGACCACGATCCCTACCGCGCCAAGGGCGTGGGATATCGAAGATCCGATGATCCTGTAGCGGTTCACGTTAAGCCCGGAAGATTCGGCGAACCTTGGGTTCGATCCAACTGTGGAAAGGGCGATACCTGTCTTTGTCCTGGAAAAGATCCAGAGGGCCAGGCAGAAGAAAGCTAATATCAGGAGGAGACCCGTCGGAACCGTAACGCCAAAGATGTCGAAGGAAAGGAAGTTGTCCAGTACTTTCCCCAGCCTGTCCTGAATGGCTATGGTCACCCTCAAGCCTGACCCTCCGTAAGGCCAGATCATTTCGGGGCTTTTGTAGGGGGCAAGGAACCAGAAAATGCACATCAGGGAGACTATCGAGAAACCAAAATATGTTCCCACCGTCATCTCCTGTCCCTTGACCTTGTTCAGAAGTATCCCGTAGAAGAAACCCGTTATTGCGCCCAGGATGGCTGCCACACCTATTGAGAAGAAGAGACCTGAAAAACCGGCCATGTCAAGTTCTATGCTCAGGGTAGCAGCCACTATACCGCAGGTTATGCCGAGAGGAAGGGCAAAATTGGGTCCTGCACCGCTCTGGATTGAGGGGATCATCGCGAGGACAAGAATGCCGTTCATTCCGAAACGGGTAAGAACGCTCGAAAGTATCTGCTCCATCGGCAGTTTAAGGAACAGGGCTGAAGCCAGGAGGAACAGAAGGAACGCGAAAATGATAAGGCGGGCGACCCCAAAGTCCCTGTAAAAGTCAAGGATCCTCTCCTTCATCGTAGTTTTCTCTGGAACGAGGCTGTCTTCCGGCATCAGGAGACCTCCTTCATGTGGTGGGTCAACGCTCCGGCCATCATGAGGCCGAATCTTTCGTTGCTGTCATCCGGGGGGAGTATCCCCTCGAGACGCCCCTTGTAGATTATGGCGATCCTGTCGCAGACTGACCTGAGCTCTGCCAGTTCCGACGAGGTCATTACGATGGTCACCCCGGCCTTCCTGTTAAGTTCCACGAGCAGATTGAGGACCAGGCGCTTTGCCCCCACATCAATCCCCCTGGTCGGTTCCGACACGAAAAGAACCCGGGGTTCCAGGGTCAGGGCTTTAGCAATACAGACCTTCTGCTGGTTCCCTCCGCTGAGCCGCCTTGTAAGCTGATCGGGTCCCGTGCAGCGGATATCAAGGTCTTTTATCATTTTCTCCGTGTGCCGCCTGGAGGTCGCGAAATCCATAAGCTGGATGATCCCCTTTTTCAGGAACTTCCCCTGGCTCTGCATAGCCTGGACAATGATGTTCATCTCTATAGAATCTTCCAGCAGAAGGCCGATACCCCTTCTGTCCTCGGACACGAAGGCCATTCCGCTGTTCAAAGCTGCAATTGGGTTGTTCAGGGGTACGGGCTTACCGTTTAGGACGATCTCACCGGTGGATGGGTAAAGCCCCATAATGCCGTTGGCGATCCCTATCTTCCCATGACCAGCCAGGCCTCCGATCCCCAGGATCTCCCCAGAAGCAACGTCGAGGTCGACGCCGTGAAGTTCTTCCCCGGGCATCTCGACATGCAGGTTTCGTATTGAGAGGATCGGTTCAGGACACTCCATATCGGTTTCACACTTTTCTTTTCCCATAATGGCCTGGATCTTCCTGCCGACCATCAGTTCGGCCAGCTTCCCGACCGTTGCCTCTTCCGGCTTCATGGTGGCGATCTGCTCACCGTCACGAAGGACAGTGATCTTGTCGGAGATCTTGAGGACCTCGTCAAGCCTGTGAGTGATGAAAAGGATAGATATCCCCTGTTTAGAAAGGCTTTTTACAGTGCCAAGCAGGGTATCAGCGTCCGACTCGGTAAGAACTGCCGTCGGTTCATCAAGAACGAGGAGTTGCAGGTTGTCCTTGTCGAGTTCGCGGGCTATTTCTATGAACTGCATGAATCCCACTGGAAGGCCCGACACCTTAAGCATTTCGTCTATCCCAAGGTCAAGTTTTTCAAGGGAGGCCCTGGCATCCTTCCGCATCTTCTGGATGTCAAGGGTCTTCATCTTGTCACCCAGAAATCTGCTCCAGATGTTGGGTATGGTCGGTTCCCTATTCAGTTTTATGTTCTCCATGACGGTGAAGCCTGGAAGCAACATGAATTCCTGGTGTACCATCCCTATTCCCAGGGCCATGGCATCTTCCGGCGATAAGGAGGGCGCCGGCTTGCCGTTGAAAAGGATCTTGCCCTTGAACCCACCTGTGCTATGGATCACGGGCATCCCGAAAAGGATATTCATAAGGGTTGACTTGCCTGCTCCGTTCTCTCCTACAATGGCATGGATCTCTCCCGGTTCAACGGCAATATTGATGCCCTTGAGGACCATGTTTCCGAAATAATCCTTGCGGATATTTTTCATTTCAAGACGAGGCCCCGTCATCCGGAATCCTCCTTATTTTCAATTTTGACAGAGAAAGAGGGGCCAGAAGTTACGAGGCCCCGTCTTCCTCTTTTTTAGGTTTTATTCAACTGGATCGATGTAGATGTTCCCCGTGCTATTTCCCGCCGAAGATAATGGACTCTCCGACCACGAGAAGGAAGTTGTCCGCTTTCTCGCCAGTGGCAACGTTGTTGTAGGTGCTGAACTGAGCATTACCTGCGTGCTTGGTAAGAAGTGCCTTCATGTGCTCGATATCGACACCCTTGATCTTTCCATCGGCCAGGTCAAAGCCGTATTCAACGGAGGCATAGGTGAAGGCCATGTTGATGGGTATCTTCCAGGTGGCGAACCTGCCGGCGCCGCCGCCGGCAACGATCTTTTCGGTGATGGCATCAAGGATGAAAGCCACGTCTCCGGCCTTGCCCTCGGGTATCTCAATTCCGAGCGCTCCGGGGTATCCGTGGTATGGGCTCGGACAGCACTGCTCGGGGTAGATGGCTCCTGTTGTCAGGACCGACCTGATAAGTGGTTCCTGCATGCCGCAGTTGGTGCTGAAGAAGGCCGTGTCCTTGCCGTACTTCTCGACCTGGCGCGGCACGTCCTCAAGAATGAATTGCTGGGCGCCTGCTATTCCGGCGTCACCGGTGGGGTCGGGAGCGTTAACAAAGACCCACTCGATCCCGCGCTTTTCGCACTCCGCCATCATGATGTCCCGGCGCTCCGAAAGCAGCGGGTAGGACATGTGGCGGGGGAAGGAGATGTGAACGAATGTCTTGGCGCCCATCTTTTCGGCAAGGTCGATAATGGTTACGCCACGTCTCGGGTTGTCAGTCTCAAGGACCAGGTCGGCCTTCTGGGCCGAGAGCATCGGATCCTCGTGGGGAACTATGTTGATGAAGAACATGTCGGGACGGATCTCCTTGACCTTGTCGATCGCCGCGGCAGTTCCGGGAACACCCTGGACCAGCGCGATGGCCTTTACATCGGGGTCGGCGGCCATGCTCAGGATCTGCTGGATCGTGGTTTCCTGCTCATCCATGAACTTGTCTGGATAGGTGACATGGATTATCCTGCCCGGGTACTTTTTGATCATCTCCTGTGCAGCCTGGTACTCTTCCTCACCCTGGGAAGTTGTGCCGGTCATAACTCCGACCTTGGTTACGGCGAATGCCGCAGAGGCGACGCTGAGCGAGAGAGCAAGGATCAACAGACACGCAAAAACTTTTCTCATGGTATCGAACCCCTCCTTGAAGAAGCATTCTGTCCCTGGTTGCGGGAGATCCCGCAAAAGGGACACCTTAAGGAAACACTTTTTCCGCATCGCTGGATTTACCCCTTTTCGCATCTCCCCTTTCATATTGCCGGGACATTTTGAAAAATCGGGCTCTGGAAGTGAAAGAAACGGTGGACAGAGAAATATATTTCAAATATATTACTTATGTACCAGAAGCGCGTCACTACGTCAAGGTATTTTGAGGAGGACAAGGGTTTGATGAATAAAAATTTTAAAAATAGCGGCGGTTCCCTGAGGATCGTGGTCTACGACTTTTTCAGGGAACAGATGAAGAATGGTCACCTCATCCCCGGTCACCTCATTAATGTCAAAGAGATCGGCGAAAGCCTCGGTATCAGCATGACCCCCCTCAGGGAAGCCCTGGTTCAGCTCGAAACGGAAGGTTTCATCACTGTTATTCCGAGGAAAGGCGTCGTCCTCAATGGTCTCTCCCTCAGGAAGATCCGCCACATTTATTCCGTTCTCGGCTCCCTTGAAGCCGTTGCGCTCAGGGATGCGTTCTGCCTGATCGACGGGGATTCCGTTGAAAATGCCAAAAAGATCAACGCCGAAATGAAGAATTGCCTGGTCGGGAACGACTCACAGGGTTATCTTGCTCGCAACAACAGGTTTCATGGTCTATGGCTCGACAGAACCGAAAATGACGAACTATTGCGCCAGATCAGGATCATGAAGGAAAGGCTCTACGAATTCCCCGGCAACGAGGATCTTATCCCCGAATGGGAGGAAGCCAGCCTTTCGGAGCATGAAGAACTCCTTGCAAGAATAGGCTCGGGGGACCTGGAAGGGGCCATAGATTTCCTTCAGTTCGTCCACTGGGATTTCGTTCACCAGGAAGGGTTTGTTCGGCGTTTCTACTCCCAGCACCTCGACTCCCTCGAAAAGAAGAGGGGGGAGATCGTCATTCACTGGTGACCCTGCCGTATGTCCCCTGTTGATCTGGATCTGACATGACCTGTCCCCTGAACGAGATCTTGCTTTCCATTATTTTAAGCATTTCCCAACCGGCATACGTAAGACCGTGAGTTCTGTGGTACATGGCAAGTATCTCCAGGGGCGCCGGTTTTGAACCTGCAAAACCAACCATTCTTAGCTGTTTTTCCTGCGGGAAAGATAATGCGAAACTTTCCGGGAGAAAGGTTGCTCCCAGTCCCTCTGCAGCCAGGTTGCCTGCCGCAAGAAGGCTGTCCACGACCATGCCGGAATTTAGCGGGGTCTGGTTCTGTATGGCAAAGTCGTCGAGGTATGAACACAAATTGGTTTCATCTGAAAATGTTATGAAGGGGAGAGAAAGGGCTTCATCGGAGGATACTTCTGTTCTGCCGGCAAGGAGACCGGCTGAACAGACAAAACACAGCTCTTCTTCCCCTATTGAGTGAAAAGTGAACTCCGGGTTTATTGGCACGTTGAGTCTCCTTTCGGAAATTACCAGTTCAACTTCGTTGTCCTTCAGTATCGCAAGAAGTTTGTCCCATCCCCCGGAGATCATGGATACCTTGATCGATGGGAAGGATCTGTCGAAATCCCCGAGGATCCCTGGAAGAAGCGAGGCCGCGGCAAAAGGGGAACATCCTATCTTCAGGGTTCCTGTTTCCATGGTCTGAAGACTTGTTATCCTTCCGGCCACGTCGTCAAGATTCCTGAGGATCTCTTTTGCGGTTGTATAAAGCAGACGTCCCTCTGGTGTCTGCCTGATCCTTCTTTTCTGCCTGTTGAACAACCTGACTCCGAAATGTGTCTCTAGCCCTGCTACGTGCTGACTGACGGAGGGTTGCGAGACAAAAAGCCTTTCAGCGGCGGATCGGAACGATCCTTCCTCGACAACGCAGCAGAAGGTGTTCAGCTGGAAAAGTGTGATCAATATAACCACTCCTTTCATAAGTGAAACCTTATCGGTTAGTTCAGAAAATCTTTATTGATAATAATTGTTTGGATAATAAAATGGCAAGTGAGAGTTTATATCAATTGCCAGGTTGGTGCTGCCCTGTGCTGAATGCCGCAAGGGAAAGTGAACTGATCCGTATCTGTCAGGAATTTGTCAGGATCCCGAGCGCTTCAGGGAACGAAAGACATATGGCTGCTTTCGTTAGGGACGTCATGCTCTCCCTGGGGTACGACAGGGCGGACATAGATTCCTGTGGGAATGTGACCGGAACGATCGATCTCGGCGGCGATGGGCCTTGCCTTCTTTTTGAGGCACAGATGGATCATGTAGATGTTGCGGATCCCTTCGAGTGGGAATTCTACCCTTTTGGGGGGATACTCCAGAGCGGCCGGATCTACGGCAGAGGGGCCACAGACCAGAAAGGCAGTCTTGCGGCCATGATCTGTGCCGCCTCTTTCCTGAAGGAAGACAGGCATCCAGGATATGCGGGAAGAATTGCTGTTGCTGCTACAGTCCACCAGGAAAGGATCGAAGGCGCCTCCTCCAGGTTCGTCTGCAGCAGTCATCATCCCGACCTGGTTGTCTCCGGCGAGGCTTCGGCCCTCAAAATAGAAAGGGGCCAGCGTGGAAGGGCAGAGATAATAGTCGAGACTCTTGGCAAACCCGCACATTCCGCCAATCCCGAATACGGAATAAACGCTGCAAACCACATGGTCTCTCTTGTTTCGATCCTTTCCGACAGTTTCCGACCTGTTACGGACCCGTTCCTGGGCGATGGCATCCTGGAACTGACAAGACTGGTCTCATTCCCTGAAACGGCAACGGGTGTAGTCCAGTCAAGATGCCAGGCTGTATTCGACCGTCGGGTGATACTGGGTGAAACGAGGGACGGCATTCTTTCCCAGATAGAGGAGATAATCGGTGAAGCAGGCCGTTCCATACCCGGCCTGAAGGCTTCGGTAAGGATCTCATCCTCTGAAGAGAGATGCTACACGGGAGTTCAGATAAAAGGGGAACACTTCGTTCCCGCATGGCTTCTTGAAAGGGAGCATCCCTTTGTAAAAAGATGTCTCGATGGGCTTGACTTGATCGGATTGCCCCCGATAGTGGCCGAAAGACCGGGGTTCGGTACAAACGGATGTTATTACGGCGGCGTCAGAAAGATCCCGACAGTGGCTTTCGGGCCCTCGTTCCAGGATCTTGCCCATATTACCGACGAGTATCTTGAGGTTGACCAGCTCCTGAAAGGCTGTCTTGGATATTACGGTATAGCTGGAGCCGTGTTGGGTATCTGAAGAAAACCGGTCCAAAAAATGATCAAGGAGGCGCATGTATATGTTCTCTAAGAAGAGAGAGGAAACCCTGATAGACCTTTGCAGGGCTATGGTGAGGACTCCCAGCCTTTCGGGCAAGGAAGAGGCTATTGCAGGGCTTGTAAAGAGCACCATGGATAGACTCGGGTTTGACGAAGTTTCAGTTGACCGGTTCGGGAATGTGGTAGGGAAAATAATCCTTGGCGAGGGGGGGAAAAAGATCCTTCTGGAGGGACATATGGATCACGTAGAGGTCAGCGATCCGACCAGGTGGACCTACGATCCCTTTGGCGGTGATCTGGTCGACGGGAAGATATACGGGAGAGGGACCACCGACATGAAGGGCAACCTGGCCGCAATGATAGTTGCCTCCTCCCTTGTCAAGGAGGACCTGGCAGGCACGCTTGACGGAGAGATACTGGTGGGCGGCTCTGTCCACGAGGAATGTTTCGAGGGTGTCGCCTCTGAGGAGATAGCCGGAAAATATAACCCGGACCTGGTTGTGATCGGGGAGCCTTCAGGCCTTACCCTCAAGAGAGGACAGAGGGGGAGAGCAGAGGTGGTAGTCGAGACCTTCGGCAAGAACGCCCACTCCTCCAACCCCTCGGTGGGGATCAATGCCATCAAGAAAATGATGAAAGCGCTCCTTGCAATAGAAAAGGGGTTCGCCCCCAGGAAACACCCTGTTCTGGGAGAAGGTATCCTGGAAGTCACCGATATCATATCCTCGCCCTATCCAGGCGCCAGCGTAGTTCCCGACAGGTGCGTGGCGACTTTCGACCGACGCCTGCTTGAAGGTGAGACAAAAGAGGATGTGCTGGACCAGGTGAGGGATTTCCTTGCCCCTCTCATTTCGGAGGATCCCCAGATGAAGTTTGCCGTTTCTCTGGCCCTGGGGAAAGAAAAATGTTACACCGGTGAGACCATCTCGGCCGAAAGATTTGCCCCGGGCTGGATATTCCCGGAAGATGACCCTTTTGTAAAAGCCTCCCTTGAAGGGTTGAGGTCCGTAGGTCAGGATCCTGTAGTCTCACACTATTATTTCTGCACCAACGGAAGCTACTACGCAGGAAAGGCCGGGATACCCACGATCGGTTTCGGCGGTTCCCTGGAAACATTGGCGCATGTTGATGACGAGTACATTGAAGTTGAACAGCTGATAAAGGTCTGCGAAGGTTATTTCGGGATCATTCGCTCGGCATTGGGAGCCAGGTTCTGAATATGGCGAGACCTCTGGGATTGAAATGTGTCCTTTGCGGAAGGGAATTTGACCCCCGTTCAATGGTCTATACCTGTCCCGACTGCGGTCCCGACGGTACACTTGACGTTCTTTACGATCTCGTTGACGCCCGGAAAAGGATAAACAGGAAAACTCTGGCTGCCGACACCAGACCCAGCCTCTGGAGATACGGGGAGGTCCTTCCCGTTGAAAAAGCCTCAAGCATTCCTGATCTTTCCGTCGGCTGGACCCCCCTCTACAGTTCGCCTTCCCTTTCTGCAAAATATGGAGTTGGAGAGGTCTTTGTCAAGGACGACGGGCGCAACCCCACCGGATCCCTGAAAGACAGGGCCAGTTCGGTGGGTGTGGCAAAGGCAGCCGATTTTGGCCAAAAAAACATATCCTGTGCTTCTACAGGCAACGCGGCCAGTTCTTTGTCCGGTTTTGCCGCTGTGGCAGGTCTGAAAAGCATAATTTTCGTGCCGAGGTCTGCACCTGTGGCCAAGGTGGCTCAACTCCTTGTTTACGGTGCGACCGTGGTTCTGGTCAATGGCGATTATGCAAAGGCTTTCGACCTGGCTTCCATGGCTATTGAAAAATGGGGATGGTACAACCGCAACTGTGCCATCAATCCCTTCCTTGTCGAGGGAAAAAAGACCTGTGCCATGGAGATAGCCGAACAACTTCAATGGAATGTACCAGATATTGTCGTCGTTCCTGTTGGCGATGGCTGCATAATAAGCGGTCTTTACAAGGGGTTCTTCGACCTGATGGAGTTGGGGATAACGGCGAGTATCCCCAGGATAGTGGGAGTCCAGGCTGAGGGCGCCTCACCACTTGTCGAAGCTTATGAAACAGGAGCTGAAAAGGTCCAGTTCGGTCCTGCCGAGACGATCGCGGACAGTATTTCCGTAGGAGCCCCAAGAAACTGGGCCAAGGCGCTCAGAGCGGTGAGAAAAAGCGGGGGAGAAATGATCAGGGTTTCCGACAAGGGTATTCTTGATTCCATACCGGAACTTGCCAGGGAGACCGGTGTTTTTGCCGAACCCGCAGGAGCAACCTCATTTGCCGGCTTCCGGAAAATGGCTATGCAGGGCAAGACAGGTTCCCGGGACAGGATAGCCCTCGTAGTTACCGGAAACGGATTAAAAGACATTCCTTCGGCACGAAAGGCGGTTGGTGAGCCCATCGAAGTTGAGCCTGAACTCCGGGATCTTGAAAAGGTCCTTGGGTTAAACGTATAGAACGGGTCTCGTCCTTTGAGAACCGGTTTCCTAAGGAGGAAAGATTATGTTCGGGAAGTGCAGTGAGGCCTTGCGGAAAGTTGATCCGTCCATCGCGGCGGTCATAGATTCGGAACTAAAGCGTGAACGTGAAGGGATAGAGCTTATCGCTTCCGAGAATGTGGTATCTCCGGCTGTCCTGGCAGCCATGGGCTCCGTGCTGACCAACAAGTACGCTGAGGGGTACCCTGGGAAAAGATATTACGGCGGCTGTGAGGTAGTTGACCAGGCTGAGGACCTCGCAAGGGACAGGGCAAAAAAGCTCTTCGGCTGTGATCACGCCAACGTTCAGCCCCATTCAGGCTCCCAGGCCAACATGGCAGCCTATTTTTCTGTCCTTAAGCCAGGGGACACCATTCTTGCGATGAACCTTTCCCACGGGGGGCACCTGACCCACGGCAGCCCGGTAAACTTTTCGGGCCAGCTTTACAACGTTATTCCCTACGGGGTCTCCATGGAAACCGAAACAATAGATCTTGACCAGGTGGCTGATCTTGCCAGGGAGCACAGGCCCGTCATGATAGTCTGCGGCGGCAGTGCATATCCCAGGAACATAGATGCAGCCGGGTTCAGCGAGATCGCGAAGGAAACTGGAGCGCTCCTTATGTTTGACATAGCCCATATAGCGGGATTGGTCGCTGCCGGAATTCATCCCGACCCGGTACCCTTCTGTGATTTTGTAACTACTACGACTCACAAGACACTAAGGGGGCCCAGGGGCGGAATGGTCATGTGCAGGGAGCAGTTCGGAAAATCGGTTGACAAGGCAGTCTTTCCCGGAATGCAGGGTGGCCCCCTGATGCATGTGATCGCCGCAAAGGCGGTGGCTTTCCAGGAGGCTCTCCAACCCTCCTTCAATGATTATCAGGAGCAGATAGTAAATAACGCAAAGGCACTTGCCGGTTCCCTTCTGAAAAGGGACTTCCGCCTGGTTTCGGGCGGGACCGATACCCACCTTATTCTGGTGGATCTGACCAACAGGGGCATTACCGGGAAAGACATGGAGATAGCCCTTGACAAGGCAGGTATCACGGTGAACAAGAACACCGTTCCTGCAGAGACAAGAAGCCCCTTTGTCACCAGCGGGATCCGGATCGGTACTCCCGCAGTTACCACAAGAGGTTTTAAGGAGGCCGAGATGGATATCCTTGCAGGCTGGATCGAAATAACGGCCAACAATATCGGGAACGATAAAGTCCTTTCGGCAGTCAGAGCCGAGGTTCTTGAACTCTGCAGCAATTTCCCCCTTTATAAGGGTTATTGAGAATACCGGGAAGGAGATGCAACAAATGATAGACCTTACTATGAACGAGGAACAGCTCAAGAGGACCATCGAAAGGGCCAGGGAGAGGAATGTCATCATCCCGACCTTCGAGCAGATGAAAGACCCTGGCAAGATCCCGGCAAGTATCAAGGAAAAACTTAAATACGTAGGGTTGTGGGATGTGAACAGCCTTAACCTTTTCAGGATCACATGGAAGAACGAACCGGTTAAAAAGGGCGGACTTTATGGAGACGTCAATTTTCTTGAACTTCCCAAAGAGATAACAGGTGTCGATGCACGCATAGTGGCCCTGGTAGGGAAGTGGTTCCCGACAGGATCGCACAAGGTCGGGCCTACCGTCGGCTGTCTCGTTCCAAGGCTTGTGACAGGTCAATTCGATCCCACGACCCAAAAAGCTATCTGGCCATCCACCGGAAACTACTGCCGGGGCGGAGCTTACAATTCACAGCTTCTTGCCTGCGAATCCATCGCCATCCTTCCCGAGGGGATGAGCAGGGAGAGATTTGACTGGCTCCGGCAGGTCGCTGGAGAGGTCATAGCGACTCCGGGAAGCGAAAGCAACGTCAAGGAGATCTTTGACAAGACCTGGGAACTCAAGCGGTCCAGGGAAGATGTGGTGGCTTTCAACCAGTTCGAGGAGTTCGGCAACTACCTCTGGCACCATGAGATAACCGGTTCGGCCGTGGAAGAGGGGTTCCGTCTTGTCGCCAGGCCGGGGGACCGCTTCTTCGGCGTTACATTTACTTCCGGGTCGGGCGGCACACTGGCTGCGGGGGATTACATGAAAAAGATCTTCCCTACCTCGAGAATAGCTGTCGGGGAGGCTCTTCAGTGTCCCACGCTTCTGCAGAATGGTTTCGGCGCTCACCGGATAGAGGGCATAGGGGACAAGCACGTACCCTGGATCCACAATGTCAAGAACACCGACATGGTAATAGACGTTGATGATTCTGACAGCATGGCCCTTATACGCCTGTTCAACGAGCCGGCGGGTCTTGCCTTCCTCAGATCCAGAGGAGTCCCTGCTGACGTCGTTGAACAACTGCCGCTGATGGGTATTTCCAGTGCTGCGAACGTTATCATGGCAATCAAGATGGCCAGGTATTATGAACTTACGGAAAAAGATGTGATCTTCACCGTTTTCACCGACTCCATGGAGATGTACGGTTCAAGGCTAAGAGAGATGGAGGAGGAATACGGCAATTACAGTGAAATAGACGCCGCAGTGGATTTCAATCGCAGCATCCTCGGTTTGAGCACGGACTGGATGAAGGAGCTCACATATTACGACAGGAAAACGATACACAACCTGAAATACTACACCTGGATAGAGCAGCAGGAACGTGAGCTGGATGAACTCAACGCCCAGTGGTACGATGCCGAAAATTACTGGGGGAGCATTCCCCCGCTTGCGGGGAAGATAGACGAAAAGATAAACCAGTTCAATAAAATGGCAGGGCTTCTCTGATCAAAAGGCCCGTGAATGACCAGAACCGGTCTTTCACGGGCCCTTTTTACTACCAGGCAGCAGGAAATGCAGGAAAGGAGTGTTTTTTTGTCTTTCGACATGATTTTTAAGGGGGGAACCGTGTTTGACGGGAGCGGTTCCAAAAGTTTTTTATCTGATATCGGTATCCAGGGGTGGAAGATCAAGGCCATTGGGGATCTTGGCGGAGCCGAATCCGGCGAGGTCATAGATGTCAGCGGGAAAGTGGTCTGCCCGGGGTTCATTGACACCCATAGCCACTCCGGCATAGGGGTTCTGGCAGATCCGGCCGCGCCGCATAATATTATGCAAGGCATAACCACATGTCTCATAGGCCAGGACGGAATGGGCGCGGCTCCCATGGTGGACCAGTTCAGGGAACCATGGAAGAAATCCATGTCAGGCCTGGAGGGCAGCTATGACATAGACTGGAACTGGAGTTCCGTAAGCGAGTATATGGACAGGCTGGATAAGGCGGGTACAGGGCCAAATTTTGCCTACCTCGCACCCCACAGCAACATACGCCTTTCTGTAATGGGGTTGAATGACCGCGAGCCTTCTGCAGAGGAAATGAAGGAGATGAAACAACTTCTCGGCAAATGCCTTGAAGAGGGATGCTTTGGGATGTCTACCGGAATGATATATCCCCCATGCAGTTATGCAAAGACCGATGAATTCATTGAGCTGGGCCGTGTTTTGAAAGAAACCGACACTGTTTTTGTGACGCACCAGAGGAGCGAGGCGGATTCTATTCTCGATTCCATGGACGAGATCATCGAGATAGGAGAAAAGAGCGGCTGCCGTATTCACTTCTCCCATTTCAAGGTGGCGGGAAAAAAGAACTGGGACAAATTCCCCGGTATCATGAAGAAACTGGATATTTGCGTGAGAAAGGGCATAAGGGTCTCCGCAGACCAGTATCCCTATGTGGCAGGAAGCACCATACTAAGCGTGATCCTGCCTCCATGGGCCCATGACGGCGGTACTGACAGGATCCTTGAACGCCTTCGTGACCCTGAAGCAAGAAAAAGAATGACCAGGGACATTCTCAACGGTATACATGGCTGGGATAATTTCGTTGATTTTGCAGGCTTTGACGGTATTTTTATCACCTTTGTAAAGACCGGGAAGAACAGTGATGCCGTTGGGAAAAGCCTTGTGGAACTCGGGGAGATGCGCGGGAAGGAACCTCTTGAGGCCGTCTACGACCTCCTGCTGGAGGAAGAGAATGTGGCAGGCCTTGTAAACTTCTACGGGAGCGAGGATCATGTCCGGCACATAATGCAAAGACCCGAGCAGAACTTCTGTACCGACGGGATTCTTGGAGGCAAACCCCACCCCAGGGTTTACGGAAGCTATCCCAGAGTTCTCGGAAGGTATGTCAGGGATGAGAGGATACTTGAAATGGCTACCGCCATCCATAAAATGACCGGAAAGCCCGCTGCCATGCTTGGAATAACAGACAGAGGCCTTTTAAAAGAGGGCCTTTCGGCTGACATAGTGGTGTTCGCCGCCGACCGGGTTATCGACACGGCGGATTATTCAGATCCTGTCAGGTATCCGAAAGGTATCGAACATGTAATGGTCAACGGCAAAATGCTCGTGAGGAACGAGGTCCATCACCCCGATAAGGCCGGAAAAGTCATCCGGTCCAGTGGAAGGAGGGGGTAGGGAGAGATCTGTCCTGGTACGATCTTCAAGCAGAAAAAGCGCTGATATACAGTCCGTTGGCGACATTCTGGACATTTTCAAGGGAGGTTTGATCATGGTTTCGTTCAAAACAGGGATAAAGAAAACTCAGACTGTCTTCACTACGAGAGAGAGAGGTTGATCGAAAAGTGTCTACGAACAGGATCCCGTCAGATATCGAGATAGCTCAGAACGCGAAGATGAAGCCCATCGTTGAGGTGGCCTCGTCTATCGGCATCAACGATGATGAACTGGAACTCTACGGACCCTACAAGGCCAAGGTGACCAGGGGGCTGTGGGAAAGGATCAAGGACAGGCCCGACGGCAAACTGGTCCTTGTGACGGCCATAACTCCTACACCGGCAGGGGAGGGCAAGACCACTACTTCCGTCGGGCTAGGGCAGGGTCTTGCCGCCATTGGGAAGAAGTCCATGATAGCGTTGAGGGAACCGAGCCTCGGCCCAAGTTTCGGGGTAAAGGGCGGAGCCGCCGGAGGCGGCTACTCCCAGGTGGTTCCCATGGTCGATATCAACCTGCATTTTACCGGCGACATCCATGCGGTAACTTCCGCCCACAACCTTATCTCCGCAATGGTTGACAATCACCTGCAGCAGGGGAATGAACTGGATATAGACTCACGCAGGATCGTCTGGAGGCGCGTGATGGATCTGAACGAACGCGCCCTCCGTCACGTGATCGTAGGTCTCGGAGGAAAGCCCCATGGCATCCCCAGAGAGAGCGGGTTCGACATCACTGTCGCTTCGGAACTCATGGCTATTCTCTGTCTTTCCACGAATATCATGGACCTTAAGGAAAGGGTGAGCAGGATCATTATCGGCTACTCTTTCGACAACAGACCTGTCACTGCCGGTGATATCGGAGCTTCCGGGTCCGTCGCCGTCCTGTTGAAGGATGCCCTGAAGCCGAACCTTGTACAGACCCTTGAAGGGGTTCCGGCATTTGTCCACGGAGGCCCATTTGCGAACATTGCCCACGGCTGCAACAGTATACAGGCGACGAGACATGGGCTCAAGCTTGCCGATTACTTCGTGACCGAGGCAGGTTTCGGAGCGGACCTCGGCGCCGAGAAGTTTTTCGATATCAAGTGCAGGATGGCAGGATTAAAACCCGATGCGGTTGTTCTTGTCGCGACCGTTCGTGCTCTGAAGATGCATGGGGGTCTTCCAAAAACAGATCTGTCCCGGGAAGACCTGAAAGCCCTTGAGGCGGGTCTTCCCAACATGGAGAAGCATATCGAGAACCTGACCTCCTTCGGAGTGCCCGTTGTAGTGGCAGTGAACAGGTTCCCCACCGACACGGAAGCGGAGCTTGAATTGATAAGATCCAGGTGCACCAGACTTGGTGCGGCTGTCTCACTTTCCGAAGTATGGGAAAAAGGAGGCCAGGGAGGGATTGACCTCGCGGAAAAGGTGGTCGAAGCCTGTGCCAGGAGCAACGGATTCCGTTTCCTGTACGATGAGAAGTCTTCCCCCAGGGAGAAGATCGAGGCCATAGCAAAAAAGATCTACGGCGCAGGGGATGTACAGTACACCGATGTAGCCGAAAAGGATCTGGCGAACATACACGAAATGGGTCTGGACCACCTGCTGGTATGCATGGCCAAAACCCAGGCTTCAATATCTGATGACCCCGCCAGGGTCGGCCGCCCCGACGGCTTTACCCTGACGGTCAGGGAAGTCAGGGTATCTGCAGGAGCCGGATTCATTGTCCCGATAACGGGGAGCATTATGACAATGCCCGGCCTTCCGAAGAGACCGGCCGCGCTCAGCATCGATATAGACGAAGATGAGAAGATAACGGGACTATTCTAGTCCAGTTGAGAGTTATTCAAGTCGCAGAAAGGAAGATCCCTTGAATGAATGTCGCAAAGATCCTTGATGGAAAGGCAACTGCTGCGGCGCTGAGGGCAGATATCAGTGCACATGTGAAAAAACTTGCGGGAGAAGGAAAAAAGGCACCTGGCCTGGCGGTCGTTCTTGTGGGTGATGATCCAGCTTCAATGGTATACGTTGGACAGAAGGAAAAGGCCTGCCTCGAGGTGGGGTTCAGGTCCCATCTTCATCACCTTCCGGCTTCCACCGATACTGATACACTGATCGGCCTTCTCGGTCGAATGAACGAGGACCCGGATGTGCACGGGATACTGGTGCAGCTTCCGATCCCTGCCTACATTGACTGGACAGAGGCGGTCAGGGCTATCAGAGCCGAGAAAGATGTCGACGGGACCCACCCGTTGAACCTGGGAAAGCTTGTGATGGGGCTCAAAACAGTCGAGCCTTGTACTCCCAGGGGAATAATGCACCTGTTCAGGGAATACGGGATCATCACAGCAGGGAAAAGGGCGGTTGTTCTTGGGAGGAGCAATATCGTAGGGAAACCGATGGCACAACTCCTTATGGCGGCAGATGCCACGGTAACGGTATGTCACAGCAGGACCATTGACCTTGAAACACTGACCCGGGAGGCGGATATTATAATCGCCGCCATCGGAAAGCCTGAATTTCTGAAGGCCTCCATGGTGAAACCAGGCTGCATCGTCGTCGATGTCGGGATAAGCCGACTGGGCAGGGGACTGGTAGGAGATGTGGATTTCGAGGATGTTTCCCGTGTGGCCTCCTGGATAACACCCGTTCCCGGCGGGGTTGGCCCGATGACAATAGCTATGCTGCTTCAGAACACACTTGAAAGGTATTTTGAGATAGAAGGATAGCAAAATAAACGAGGCAAAATAATTGAATAAGGCCTCAGTTCTTACCGGGGCTCTTGTCAGTCACCTCCATTATCCTGGTTTCCAGGCACTTACCACACCCGTGGCAGCCTTTAGGGCATTTTCCGGTACCTTTTGCAAAGATAATGGTAAGTGCCAGGGCCGCTAAAATCACCAGGGGGAATAAAATCATTGCTGGTTCACCTGCGTTTCTCCGTTGGTGGCCTGTTAACGGATACCCTGAGCTTAACAGCGTTATCGGCGATGCGTTTCAGAATGGAGAAAGCCGCTTCGACCTCGTCCGGAGAGAGACCCTCCGAAAGGGCAATATGTGCCTGTTTTCGGGCTTCAAGGGCCAGGGGTAATAGACGCTGGCCCTCAGGGGTTGCCCTGAGGATATACTGCCTCCGGTCATCGGGGTTGCGTGTGCGGCTTACGTAGCCTCTCTGCTCAAGCTGTTTTACAGCCCGTGCGGTAGTTGTCTTGTCCATAAGAAGCCTTTCGCTGATCTCCTCCTGGGTCAGGCCGGGGAACAGGGCGATCTCCACAAGGAATCTCCTGGGCCCATGACCTATATCTGTGTCACTGAAGACCCTGTCCATGTATGCGCTCAAGTTCCGTTGAATAATGGATATCAATTTTCCAAGGGATCCGTCCATGACCTAAGCCCCTTCCGGCGAGGGCTCAAGATTTCTCAGGGCCCTTGTCTGGGGAAGAAGGAAAAACAAGGTAATAATGAAAGAAAGGACATCCGCCACGGCGAAAGACATCCATACCCCGTTGATACCCAAAAAACGGGGCATTATCAGGAGCAGGGGTATGAAGAACAGTACAGGTCTGGCAGAGTTGATAATAAAGGCTGGCAGGGCCTTGCCCAATGCCTGGAATACGCTGCCTCCTACCTTGTTGTAGCCTGCAAAGAAGAAACCGGCCACCATCAGTCTCATAGCATGCGGACCCATTTCAAGTAGCGCCTTGTCGGAGGTGAAGATCCTCAACACCGGTCCCGGGAAGAGCAGCAGTATTGCGGCTATGCCTGAGCAGAAGGCTAGGGCCATTATGTTGGAGGTTCTTATTACCTCAAGGGTCCGGCTGTATTGCCTGGCCCCGTAGTTATACCCGGCAATGGGCTGCATGCCCTGGGCTATCCCGATGGTTGGCATGGCAGAGAACATGATCACCCTGTTGTTGACCCCGAAGACGGCAACAGCAACATTGCCGCCGTATAAACCCAGCAGCTGGTTGATCATTCCGAACACAATGCTGGAAGAAGCGTGATGAAGAAAAGCTGGAAAACCTATGGTAATGATCTCCCCCATTATGCGCAAACGAGGTGAAAGATCCCTTAGCCGGATGGCGATGATGCTTTTCCCAGAATGGAAAAACCACCCTATCCAGATCATTACCCCGATCCTTGAGATCACAGTGGCGATGGCCGCGCCTCTTATCCCCATCCCAAGGGTGAAAATGAAGATAGGATCCAGGATAATATTGGCTATGGCGCCAACAAGCATGGACCACATTGCTGTTCTTGCCGCACCTTCGGACCGGATGACATTGTTCATGGACATTGTGAAGATTATGAGGGGGCTGCCGAGGAAGATCACACCCATGTACTCCGATGCGTAGGGGAGTATTTCTGAAGATGCCCCGAAAAGCGACAATATGGGGTGAAGCAAAATGGTGCCAACAACGATATATGTTCCCCCGAGGATCGCGGTCGCAAGAAGGTTGTTGCCGAAAGCCCTCTGAGCTTTCTCGTAGTCGCGGGCTCCCAGGCTCCGGGAGATCAGCGATGCTGTACCTACGCCCAACATCGCCCCGGTACCTCCGATGATCATCTGGATGGGAAATGCCACGGAGAGCCCTGCAACACCCAGCGAGCCCACTCCGTGCCCTATGTATATGGTGTCGACCAGGTTGTAAAGGCCGTTTACGAACATTCCCACCATGGCAGGCAGCGACAGACGCCATATCAGCCGCCCCACCGGTTCATTCGCCAGCATCCTCTCCCTGCTGCTGCCCAAACAATGCACCTCCGCCGGACCATATTCAAGCCAGCGGATTATAGATCATAACTGTTGTATATGCAACTTTTATGCTCCTGGTT
>Ga0228535_1001846_pt1 | contig 26512 bp, 24 predicted proteins | sample SJ1metagenome_FD_168457 | JGI IMG/M metagenome (GOLD analysis project Ga0228535, IMG submission 168457) | Enriched culture of PCE-dechlorinating microbial communities from Ithaca, New York, USA - SJ1 | ecosystem: Engineered > Modeled > Simulated communities (microbial... > Unclassified | place...
CGCCGAGGCGTAAAAGTAACGACCCTGGCCGTCGATCTGGCCCGGTCCGATGCCGCGGCCAAGGTCTATGAAACGGCGCGCGCCCGGCACATTGAGATCTCCGTCCTCGTCAACAACGCCGGCGCCGGCATCGCAGGCGAACTGGCCGACATGGACATCGGCAAAATTCAGGAGATGATCCAGCTCAACGTCACAACGCTCACGGAACTGTGCCGGCTCTTCGGCGGGGACATGAAGAAAAGAAGGAAAGGCTGCATCCTCAACGTCGCATCGACGGCCGCCTACCAGCCCACGCCCTTCACGGCGGTTTACGGCGCGACAAAAAGCTACGTGCTCAGCTTCTCCGAAGCGCTGGCCCAGGAGATGAAGGATTACGGCGTCTCCGTGACCTGCCTGTCGCCCGGCCCCACCGACACCAACTTTTTTGCCGGCGTCGGCGTGGAGGGACTTGCCGAAAAAGCCCGGGGCATCTGGGCCAAAAGCCGCCGCATGCCGTCATGCAAAGTGGCCGAAATCGGCCTCGACGCGCTTTTTGCCGGGAAGCTTTCGGTGATCGCCGGCGGCCTCAACGCCCTGGTCGCCTTCGCCAACCGCCTGGCTCCCCGGAAAACATCGGCCCGCCTGTCCGGAAAAGTCATGAAACAGGCAAGTACGCGAGGTTCTGTATGACCCAGGGCAAATTCGACGCGCAGCGTTTTTTTCTCAAGGACACGATCCGCAAACGGATCAATTTTCTGCAGACAGAGCAAAGCGCGGGGCTTGCCGCGCCGCCGCTGCAAAAGCCCTGTCCGCCCGAAATTCCCCGGGTGGACTTGCCCGACGGCGCCAAGGCCCTGGCGCGCCTGGCGAAAATGCCGGTGGGCGAGGCGGTGGTGCGGCGGGAAAGCCTCCGCGAATATTCGGCCGATCCGCTGAACCTGGAAGAGCTGGCCGCGCTTTTGTGGGCCACGCAGGGCGTACGGCAGGTCCTCGGTCCCGACACCGCCTTGCGCAGCGTCCCTTCCGCCGGCGCGCGCCACAGCTTTGAAACCTATCTCGTCGCAAACCGCGTCCCGGGGCTCGCCTGCGGCCTGTACCGGTACCTGCCTTTTGACGGAAAGCTGGCGCAGTTGACACTTAATCCGCAGATTGGCCGTAAAGCCGCCGCCGCCTGTTTCGGCCAGAGCTTTCTCGCTTCCGCCGCCGTGGTTTTTTTCTGGACGGCCCTTCCCGCGCGGATGGAGTGGCGCTACGATCTGGCCGCGCACAAGGTGATCGCCCTCGACGCGGGGCACGTCTGCCAGAATCTTTACCTGGCCTGCCAGGCCCTGGGCGCGGGCTGCTGCGCCGTCGCCGCCTACGACCAGGACGCCTGCGACGAAATGCTCGGCGTCGACGGCCGCGAGGAATTTACGATCTATCTGGCGCCGGCGGGCAAACGCCGCTGAAATTTCCCCGTTTGCATTTTTACCGGACATATACTACTAAATCGCACCCCTCCCCTTTTCCGGCCCTTTCAGGGGAGAGGGAATTTCCGGGGAGGAACCGTCCATTTACCGTCGGGTGACCTTATCGAGAGTCCTGCGCGTAAGCGCGCTGCTCTTTCTTTTCTTTGCGGCGATCAGTCTCGTATCGCTGGGTGTGGGAGCGATCGCCATCGCCCCGCAGGATGTGCTCTCGGCCCTGCTCGGGGTCCTCGCCGGACAGGAGCCCTCCGCTCCCGAAGACCTGATTTTATTTTCCGTGCGCCTGCCGCGAATTTTGTTTGCCGGCGTCGTCGGAGCGTCCCTGTCGGCCGGCGGCGTCATCTTTCAGGCGCTTTTGCGCAATCCCCTGGCCGATCCCTTCGTCCTGGGCATTTCCGGCGGATCAGCCCTGGGGGCGATCCTGGCCATCGTCATCGGCGCTTCCGCCTTTTACCTCGGCCTGCCCTTTCTCGCTTTTATCGGCGCGCTGGCAACCGTGTTTCTGGTGTTTGTCGTGGCCGGCGGTCCCCGCGGCGTCCTTCTGGACAACTCGCTTTTGCTGGCGGGCGTCGTGGTCAATTCCTTTTTCTCCGCCGCGATTCTCTTCGCCCTGTCGGTCGTCGACAGCCTCGAACTGCACAGCATCAGCTTCTGGCTGATGGGCGACCTGTCCCGGGCCTCGCTGCCGGAAATCGGCGGGGCCGCCCTGTGCCTGGTCGCGTGTTTCGCCGTTCTCTACGCGCAGGCGCGCAAGCTCAATCTGATTGTCCAGGGGGAGGAAACCGCCCTGCAGCTCGGCGTCAACGTCCGCGCGACCAAATATCTTCTGCTCGCGGCCACCTCGCTGGTGATCGCCGTGGCCGTCTCTTTTGCGGGCATCATCGGCTTCATCGGCATCATGGTGCCGCACATGATGCGCCTGGTGTACGGTTCCGATCACCGGCTGCTCCTGCCCGCCGCCGCGCTCTTCGGCGCTTCCTTCCTGGTCGCAGCCGACACGGCGGCGCGCACCGTGTTGGCGCCTTCGGAGCTGCCCGTGGGCGTCATCACCGCGCTTTGCGGCGCTCCCTATTTCATTTTCCTCATGCGAAGGAAGGAGCGCCGATGACTCCGCTTCTCAGCGCGAACCACCTGACCTTTTCCTACACGGACCGGCCCGTGCTCGACGACGTCTCGTTCGAGATCGACCGCGCGAGCATCGTGGCGGTCATCGGCCCCAACGGTTCGGGGAAAACGACGCTTCTCAAAATTCTCAACGCCACGCTTGAGCCGGCTGCCGGATCGCTTGTCCTCTCCGGCCGGGACACGAAGCGCTGGTCGCGCCGGGAGATCGCCCGGACCGTGGCGATTGTTCCGCAGGAAATTCCCGCGGTCTTTCCGTTTTTTGCCGAGGAAATCGTTTTGATGGGACGCTTCCCCTATCTGCGCTCGCTTGCGTTCGAGGACAGGACGGACTACCGCATCGCGCGCGAGGCCATGGAGCAAACCGATTGTCTGGCTTTTGCCCATCGCCGGTTCACCGAGCTATCCGCCGGCGAAAGGCAGCGCGTGCTGATCGCCCGCGCCCTGGCGCAGGAGCCCCAGATTCTGCTTCTGGACGAAAGCACCGTTTTTCTGGATTTGAAACACCAGGCCCGGTTTCTGTCGCTTCTTCACCGACTCAACCGCGAACGGCAGATGACGGTGATCTTCGTGACGCACGACATCAATCTGGCCGCGCAAAACGCCCACCGGCTTCTTTTGCTGTACAACGGAAAAAAATATGCTATAGGAACTCCCGCGGACGTTTTGACCGCGCAAACTTTGAAGGAGGTTTACGACGTCGCCGTCGGAATCGATCAGAATCCGCACGACGGATCGCCCCGCGTCACGTTGTTGACCTGACTCGACCGTTCAATAAAAGGAAGCCGGTGCAAATCCGGCGCTGCCCCGCAACTGTAAGCGGAACGAACTCCAGGGAAAGCCACTGATCATCGCGATCGGGAAGGCATGGACAGTAGGTCGCCGCAAGCCAGGAGACTTGATGAACGGTTCAACGCTTTTCTTTAATCCCGAGGGGGGAAAGGAAAACCACCATGAAACCGTTCCTGCTTTTTTTTCTGTTGTTGTCTCTTTTTTCTGCAGAGCCGCTCCAGGCCGCAGCTCCCAAAGTCGAAGAACCCGTTACGCTGGAAGAAGTCATCGTCACCGCGACGCGCGACGCCCAGGAGGTCCGCAAAACCCCCGCGAACGTCACCGTCATCACCGCCGCGGACATTGAAAAAACCGGCGCGACAACGGTCGTCGAGGTTCTCGACCGCCTGGAGGGCATCCAGTTTCGCACCTTCAGCGGCAATCCCTCGCAGGCCTACATCGACATGCGCGGCACGGGCGGCGACAATCCGTTCGGCAAAACGCTCGTCATGCTGGACGGGCGGCGCCTCAACCGCACCGACATGGCGTCGATCAACTGGCTGCAGACGCCGGTCCACATGATCGAGCGCATCGAAATCGTCCGCGGCCCCGGCAGCGTGCTCTACGGAGACGCGGCCATCGGCGGCGTCATCAATATCATTCCCAAAAAGGGGAAAGGCAGGCCGGTGGCCAACGCCTCCGTGCTGGCGGGCAGCTACGGCCTGCACAACGAACGGATCGGCGTCACGGGCGCGGCAGGGTCGTGGACCTACGCCCTGGTCGGCGAAAACAATTTCAGCTCCGGATACCGCGACCGGTCCAAATACGCGGCCCAGGGCGGCGGCTTCGACGTCGGTTACGCGGCGCACGATTTGCTGAACGTCTCTTTGGGCGTCTCGTTCAACCGGACCGACTATCAGATGCCGGGCGCTCTGACCAAAGATCAGATGCGGCAGGACCGGCGGCAGTACCAGCCCGCCATGCCCGCATACTTTATGAACGCCAACGACAACAACGACGGCCGCGACAAGTACACCAACGTGAACCTGGGCGTGAAATCCTTCTGGGGCCGCCTGGGACAGATGGACATCCATTTTCTCTACGGCCGGAAAGACCTGGAAACCAACATGCCGTCCTGGGCCTCGTCCTGGTCCCCATACTCCTATGTGTATTCGGACACATCCGCCGAAACGTACGGCATCGCGCCCAAGTACGTTCTGGAAAGAGACATCGGCAGCTTCCGCAACAAAGTCACCGCGGGCATCGATTATTACCAGGAGCCCTATCAAAAGATTTTTTTCAACGACCGGGAAAGAACGCTCAGGCTGAGCCGGGCGAAGCTTCGGCGGGAAAGCGCGGGCGCCTACATCCGCGACGAATTCAGCCCGTTTAAAAACATGGTGGTGAGCGCCGGCTACCGTTTCGAGGAAACGGCGGTTTCCGGCTCCAACACGGATTTCGCCACGCCGACCAACGATTTCGACAACCGCAAAACCTACCGCGCCCAGGCCTACGAAGCGGGCCTCACCTGGCTGTGGGGTCAGAAATCAAAAGCGTACGCCCGCTACGCGACGGTGTACCGGATTCCCTTTCTGGATGAAATCGCCTCTTTCAACGGCTACGGCGCTCCGTCGCCCTTTCTCGTGGGACTGGACAAGGAAAAGGGAAAAAGCTTTGAAATCGGCTCCGAATACTTTCCGCTGAAAAATCTCAAGCTGGCCGTGACGCTGTACCGCCTCGACATGGAGGATGAAATCCAGTATTTCATCTACGATCCGATTCTGTATTTGGGCGAAAACCGCAACGTCGGCAAAACCCGCCACGACGGAGCGGAAATTTCCGTATCGTACCTGTGGGAAAAGACGCTCCGGGTGTATGGCAATTTCACCTACGCCAAGGCCACGTTTGAAGCCGGCCAGTTCAACAAAAAAGAAATACCGATGGTGCCCAACCGCCTCATGCACGCCGGCGTGGAAATTTTCCTTCCGCACGCCGTCACGCTCCGGACCGAAGTGCGCCACACGGGCGACGCCTACCTGTCCGGCGACAACGACAACAACACGGAAAAGCTGGAAGCCTACACGCTGCTCAACGCTTACCTGTTTTACAAGCCGGCGTTCGGAAGGCTGCAGATGACGGTGTTTGCCGCCGTGGAAAACCTGACGGATACGCGCTACTGCTCCTTCGGCCTCGACTACGCCCAGTACGGCATGCCCAATTTCTACTATCCCATGCCGGGAAGAACGTTCAAGGGAGGACTGTCCTTTGAATTTTAAGACAGCCGGCAAAAAATTATTTCCGATCGCCGCGGCGGCTCTGCTGGCAGCGCTCGCTTGCGCCGGCGGGTCCCTTGCCGCCTCGTTTACCGATGAAACGGGCCGCGCGGTCGGCCTTTCTCCGGCGCCGCAGCGGATCATTTCCCTGGCGCCGGGCATCACGGAAATCCTGTACGCCCTGGAACTCGACAATCGGATTACCGGCGTGACCACTTTTTGCGACTGGCCGGCGGCGGCGCGCCAAAAGACAAAAATCGGCGGCTTTACGAATCCCTCGATTGAAAAAATCGTCGCGCTCAGGCCGGATCTGATTCTGGCCACCGCCGACGGCAACCGCCGCGAAACGATCGAACAGCTCGCCAGGCTCGGCCTGCCCGTTTACGTCATCAATCCGTCTAGCCCCCGGGGCGTCTTGACGAGCATTGCCGGCATCGGCCGGATCACCGGCCGCGAGCCGCAGGCCCAAAGGCTGGTTTCCGGCCTGGGGCAGCGCCTGGACGCGATTGCCGCGCGGACCGGCGGATTTGAAAAGCCGCGCGTTTTTTTTCAGCTCGGCCTGGAGCCGATGATTTCGGCGGGCCGGGGAACGCTGATTCACGAAGTCATCATCGCCGCGGGCGGCATCAATGTCGCCGGCGGCGATCTGGCTCACTATCCCCGCTACAGCGCGGAAGGCATCATCGGTGCGGCGCCGGACATCATCGTTTTCGCGCCGATGGTGAACGATGAAAATTTTAAAGCCGTCCGGGCGTTCTGGCGCAATTTTCCCAACGTCCCGGCGGTGCAGAACAACCGGATTTACCCGATCGACGCCAATTTGATCAACCGGGCGTCGCCGCGCATTTTTGACGCCGTGGAAATCCTGGCGCGCCTGTTCCATCCGGAGCCGGCCGGCAGGCAAACCGGGGCGCGCCGTTGAGGAGGTTTTTTTATGATTGAATTTCCCGCCATTCCCCCGATCGACGCCGCTGCAAGGCGCGCGGCCGAAGCCCGACAAAACGCTCTGACCAAACCGGCGCAAAGCCTCGGCCGCCTGGAGGAGCTTGCCGCCGCGCTGGCCGGCATGAAGGCCGATCCGTTTCCCCACGTCTCGCGCAAAGCCGTGATTGTGATGGCCGCCGACCACGGCGTCGCGCTTGAGGGCGTGAGCGCCTATCCCGCGGAAGTCACCAGGCAGATGGTGCTGAATTTTCTGTCCGGCGGCGCGGCGATTAATGTCCTGGCGCGCCAGGCAGGCGCGGACGTCTGCGTCGTCGATATCGGCGTCGCCGCCGACTTCGACGCGACCCTTCCCGGACTGCTGCGCCGGAAGGTGGCCCGCGGAACGCGCAACATGGCCGCAGGACCCGCCATGACGCGCAGCCAGGCCAAGGCGGCGATTGCCTGCGGCATGGAAGTGCTCGCCGATGTTGCGGCGCAAGGCGTGGATGTGATCGGCACAGGCGACATGGGCATCGGCAACACCACTCCCTCTTCGGCCATCGCCGCCGTCTTGACCGGTCTGCCCGTCGCCGCCGTCACCGGACGCGGCACCGGCATTGACGACGAAGCTCTGGCGCACAAAGTCCGGATTATCGAGCAGGCTCTTGCCGTCAACAGACCCGATCCCGCGGACGCCCTCGACGTACTTGCCAAAGTCGGCGGCCTGGAAATCGCGGGGCTCGCCGGCGTCATGATCGCCGCTGCATCGCGCCGAATTCCGGTGGTCGTCGACGGTTTCATTTCGACGGCCGCCGCTCTAATCGCGGCCGGCTTGCTTCCGGACGTCCGCTCCTACCTTATCGCTTCGCATCAGTCGGTGGAGATCGGGCATCGCGCCATGCACAAACACCTGGGGCTTACTCCCCTGCTGGATCTGGAAATGCGCCTGGGCGAGGGAACGGGCGCGGCGCTGGCCTTTTCCCTTTTGGAGGCCGCCTGCCGCATTCTTCGGGAAATGGCCACGTTTGACGAAGCAGGCGTAAGCGGTCGGGACGGAACCTGACTTTTTTTAAAAACGCCGCGCCGGTTGCCGGCGGGAAGAGGAGAGCAATAGTCATGCGTTCTTTGCGCATCGCCTTCGGCTTGCTGACGACGCTGCCCGTGGGACTGCCCGAAGACTGGCAGCCCGGCGACAGCGGCCGCGCCGCCTTCTGGTATCCGGTGGTCGGGCTGGCGGTGGGCGGCCTGGTCTGGCTGGCCTGGCTCGGACTGAGCCTGATCTTTCCTTCGCTTGTCGCCGCCGTCCTCGCGCTGGCGGTTTGGGTGGGACTTACCGGCGGCCTGCACCTCGACGGTCTGGCCGACTGCTGCGACGGTCTGCCCGCTTCCGTTCCCGTGGAAAGACGCCTCGAAATTCTCAAGGATCCGCACCTGGGAACGTTCGGCGGCATCGGTCTGGTCCTGGTGCTTTTCGCCAAAGCCGCAGCGCTCGCCGCCCTCGCGCCGGCGCAGGGCCTGGGCATTGTCCTTGCGGCCACCGCCGGCCGCTGGCTGATTCTGCCCGCCGGCCTGCTCCCGCAGGCCCGCCCCGGCGGCATGGGCGCGGATTTCTCCCTGGGCTTCAGACGAAGCGCCATGATCCTGTCGGCGGTTTTGCCGCTGGGCCTGGCTTTCCTGCTGGGCGCGCAGGGCTGGATCGCCCTTCTGGCCGCCCTCGCGGCGGCAGGCGCCCTCGCGTGGCTTGCCTGCGCCCGCCTCACGGGCGTCACAGGCGACGTCTTCGGACTGCTCGTCGAAGTGACGGAAACGGTCATTTTGCTTTCTCTCGCCGGAGGACACGGATGAAGGCTTTTCCTTTCCGCCTGGGCACAACCTCCTACATCCTCCCCGACGCCATCGCGCCCAACGTCCGCTTTCTCGCGCCGCAGGTGCAGGACGTGGAACTGGTGCTCTTCGAGGTTGACGACGGCCCCAACAACCTGCCGACCCAAACGGAAATTGCCGAACTGGCCGAAATCGCGCGCGAGCACGACCTCACGTACACCGTTCACCTGCCGCTGGATTTGCGCCTGGCCGACGACGGCTCGCCGCGCCATGCTTCGCTGGACAAGGCGCACCGCGTGATCGCCCGCACGCGCCCGCTCGATCCCTGGGCGTATGTCCTGCACCTGGACGGGAAATCCGTCCTCGGCGCAGCGCCGTCTCAGCCGCCATCGCGCTGGCTCGACCAGGCCGTCCGCGCGCTTGAACTCGTCGGCCAATGGGCGGGCGGCCGGGAGCGTCTGGCCGTGGAGAATCTGGAAGGCTATCCGCTTGATTTCTACGAGCCGGTGTTTGCGCGCAGCGCCGCGAGCCGGACCGTCGATGTCGGCCACCTCTGGCTCGACGGCTGCGACCCGGTGGTCTATCTGCAAAAAGCTCTGCCGCGCACGCGCGTGGTGCACCTCCACGGCATCGGCGCCCGCGACCACCAGTCGCTCGCGCACGTCCCTCCCGCCGAGCTCTGCGCAGTGCTTGGGGAGCTCGTCCGCTCCGACTACCGCGGCGTGGTGACCGTGGAGGTGTTTGGCCAGAGCGATTTTTTCACCTCGCTTGACGCCATCGCCCGGGCGGCGGACATGCAAAACGAAATTTTTCCCCCCTCGCCCCGAAAGGAGAGACCTCTATGATTCCGGACATCCCGACAAACGGCATGACGCTGATTCTGGGCGGCGCGCGCAGCGGCAAGAGCGCGCTCGCCGAAAAGATCGCGCGCGATTCGGATACATCCGTTCTTTTCGTCGCCACCGCCACGGCCGGCGACGAAGAAATGGCCCTGCGCATCCGTCGCCACCGGGCCTCGCGCCCCGCCGGCTGGCAGACGCTCGAAGCGCCGCTGGACGTCGGCCGCAGCCTCAAAACGGCCGGGGCCGGCGTGGTCATCGTCGACTGCATCACGCTCCTCATCAACAACATCCTGCTTTCCCTGCCGGAAAACACGCCCGAAGACACCGTCATGGAAAAGGTTCGCGCCGAAATGGACGACCTCCTTGCCGCGCAGGTCCGCCTGGGCGGCCGGTGGCTCGTCGTGTCGAACGAAGTGGGCCTGGGCCTCGTTCCGCCTTATCCGCTGGGGCGCCTCTACCGTGACGCGCTCGGCCGCGCAAACCAGATCCTCGCCGCGGCGGCCGAGCGCGTGATCTTCATGGTCGCCGGCCTTCCGCTGACGATGAAGTAGCGGGCGGCGCCGTCCGGGCAAAAACGATTTATGCGCCGGCGCAATTGATTTCCTGGCCTTTTTGGTGTAGGGGAAAATCGTTGTAAAATTACTATACCCATTAAGGAAATCAATCCTATGAATCAAAAAGTGACAGTGGTGGGAGCGGGAAATGTCGGAGCGACGGCGGCGCAGCGTTTGGCCGAAAAGGAACTGGCCGACGTGGTCCTGGTCGATATTATTGAAGGCGTGCCGCAGGGCAAGTCCCTGGACCTGGCCGAAGCGGCGCCGATTGAAAAGCACGACGCGCACCTTGCGGGCGCCAACCGCTACGAAGCTTCCGCCGGTTCCGACATCGTGATCATCACGGCGGGCATTCCCCGCAAACCGGGCATGAGCCGCGACGATTTGCTCGCAACCAACCGGGGGATCATGAAAAATGTCGTAAGCGAGGTCGTCCGCTACTCCCCCGACGCCATCCTCATTATCGTCAGCAATCCGCTCGACGCCATGTGCCATGTGGCCCTGGAGGAAAGCGGCTTTCCCAAAAACCGCGTCATCGGCATGGCCGGTGTTTTAGACTCCGCGCGCTTTCGGGCCTTCATCGCCAGTGAGCTTGACGTTTCCGTGGAAAACGTTCAGGCGCTGGTGCTGGGCGGCCACGGCGACACGATGGTGCCGCTGCCCCGGTTTTCCACCGTCGCGGGCGTGCCGATTCCCGAGCTGATGACGCCCGAGCGGATCGAAGCCCTGGCCGCGCGCACACGCAACGGCGGCGCGGAAATTGTCGGGCTTTTGAAAACCGGCAGCGCCTACTATGCGCCCGCCTCGGCGGCGGTGGAAATGGCGGAATCCATCCTCAAGGACAAGAAGAAAATTCTGCCCTGCGCCGCATACCTCGAAGGCGAGTACGGCCTTTCCGGCCTTTTCGTCGGTGTGCCGGTCAAACTGGGGAAAAACGGCATCGAACAAATCCTATCGCTCAGACTGACGGCCGACGAACAAAAGGCCCTGGAGAAATCCGCCGCCGCCGTCCGGGAACTTGTGGAAGCCATGAAAAAAATGCAATAAAATCCGCGGGGCGGGATCGTTTGGGCAGGCTGTCGGACAGGCTTTACTTTTTCCCGCTTATCCTTGCCATCTCGGATTCGGATGATTAGGTTCTTTGAAAAAGGAAGTTATATTCAACCAACGGGAGTCCAGGGTATGAAACGCAAGATCATCAAAATCGATGAAGAAAAGTGCACCGGCTGCGGTTTGTGCGTGCCGGGCTGCGCCGAAGAAGCCATTAAAATCATCAACGGCAAGGCCAAACTGGTGGGAGATGTTTTCTGCGACGGCCTGGGCGCCTGCATCGGCGAGTGCCCGGAGGGCGCCCTGTCCATCGAAGAGCGGGAAGCGGATGCCTTCGATGAAAAAAAAGTTCACGAAGCCATGGCCAAACGCCGGCAGGAAGCCCTGAAAACGCAAAGCGCAACGCCGTTGCAGGGCATCGCGATGGCGGCCCCCGCCGGCTGTCCCGGCTCGGCGCAAACGACGCTGGAAAGAAGCCTTCCGTCAGCGGCCGGGTCCTCGCCCCAGCCGTCCGAGCTGACGCACTGGCCGGTGCAGCTGCATCTGGTCAATCCGGCGGCCGATTTCTTCCGGGGCAAAGACGTTGTCCTCGCGGCGGACTGCGCCGCGTTTGCCGCGGGCGATTTCCATGCCCGCTTCTTAAAGGGAAAGAGCCTGGCCATTGCCTGCCCCAAACTGGATTCCGGCCTGGACGAATACGTCGAGAAAATCCGCCGCCTGGCGGATGAAGCCAAAATCAATACGCTGACCGTCGTCATGATGCAGGTTCCCTGCTGCCGCGGACTGATGCAGGTCGCCCAGGCGGGTCTGCAAAAGGCCTCCCGGAGAGTGCCGCTGAAAGCGGTCATTGTCGGACTGAAAGGGGATGTGCTGACGGAGGAATGGATTGCGTAAGACCTTCTTCGGCCGGGAGCCATAAAATGCGGAAAGACCGTCGGGGAAAGGGGATTCGGCGCGAATTCCGGAAAGTTCTTTTCTACTGAACGGTTTTTCTGCGCATCAGGCTCATCATTACGCCGCCCAGGCCGAAGGTAATGGCCAGCGCCTTGATCACCGTTCCGATGTAAAAGGGAAGCCAGCCCAAAAGCCACAGCAGGCACAAGCCCACGAGGGTTTCCTTCACGAGAGACTTTTTGTAACCGCGGAAAATTCTCGAGATGACGGCGTTGCCCAGAAGCGACCCCACGGCGATAAAGCCGACGATGGCCGCGAGCAAAAGGGCGGTAAAGGCCAGCGGAATGAGAAAAATGCCGATGATGGAAACCGCGAGCAGCATGAAAAAAGGCACGATCAGCAGCGTGACGAGAAATCCCCACAGAAAAGACTTGACCCTGCCCGTTGCAATGGCGTTGGCCACGACGGCGAGCCACCGGGGGACCAGGAGCGTCATCAAAAGCGCGATGATGAGGATAATGGCAAAGAAGCACAGCGAGATAATATTTAAAATGAGCGACCAGCCTTCCAGCTCGCCGCGCATCGCCGAATGAAAAGCCTCGGACAGGGTGGCCGAATTGATTTCCGTAATGTCGCCGTAAACCAGCGAACCGGCCCCCCGGGCAACCACGCCGCCGACGACGATCACCTTGCCCCGGACCACCGCCTTGTTGGTCAGCACGACGGAACCGGCGACGGCCAGCACGTTTTGCTCCACCAGGCCGTTCACCGTGATCTGTCCGCCGAAGACGACCACGTTGTCCACCTGCTCTCCTTCTTCGACGGTGACATCGCGATCGAGCGTGATCAGGTTTTTTGCCGCGGCGGATGCCGGCAGCAGAAAAACCAGCAGAGCGACAAGAACAGCAGCAGGAAAATGTTTCATCAATCAATCCTTCATTTCTTCAATGGCATCGGACCCGTTAAAAAATTTATGGCGGACATAGGCGATAATCCCCGGCATGACGGATATGATGATAATCGCGAAAATCACCAGCGTAAAGTTGCTTTTAACCGAGGAAATGTTGCCGAAAAAATATCCGCCCAGAAGAAAAGTACAAACCCACGCCGTACCGCCGATAATATTATACAAAAGAAACTTCCCGTATGTCATGGCGCCGACGCCGGCCACAAAGGGAGCAAACGTGCGGATGATGGGCATGAACCGGGCGATGATAATCGTTTTTCCGCCGTGTTTTTCATAAAACGCATGGGTCTTTTCCAGGTACTTCTTTTTGAAAAAGCGGCTGTCCTCATAGGAAAAAACCTTCGGGCCGATATAATGTCCGATAGCGTAGTTGACGCTGTCCCCGGCGATGCCGGCGATGCACAGCAAAATCAGCAGGACTTCAAGGTTCAAAGCCCCCAGCGCCGCCAGGGCGCCCAGGGCGAACAAAAGGGAATCGCCGGGCAGGATAGGCGTCACCACAAGGCCGGTTTCACAAAATATAACTATAAATACAAGAACATAAATCCATGCGCCAAAACTCTGGACAATTCCCGGAAGATACTTGTCGAGGTGAATGAAGAAATCTATAAAGTAGAGGATTATATCCATATTTGTGCTATACTCTTAAAAAAGAGGCAATTCGACTGCCATTGCGTGGCATCCTATATAGGGGAAACAGGGACAGTGTCAACATGAAAAAAATTCCAACTGAAAATCTCCGCCGGTCCGGCAAGCCGCCGTCCGCTCCCGTCCCGAAATCATTTTTCCCCCTCCCGGTTTCGACAAAACAAAATTAAATAGAAGGAGAAAAAAGCATGAGAACAAAGCAAGACTACATCAACGGTTTGTCCAAAATGAAGCGCAACCTTTACTTCGACGGCCAACTGATCGACCGCACCGATGAACTGCAGATGCGGTGCCTCAACACGATCGGCACCACGTACGACGAAGCGGAAAGGCCCGAAAACCAGGATCTGATGACGGCCATCTCGCATTTGACGGGGGAGCGCATCAACCGCTTCACCCACATCCATCAGAACACCGAAGACCTGCACCGCAAGCAGGACATGACCCGGATGCTCTGCCAGAAAGTCGGCGGCTGCATCCAGCGCTGCATGGGAATCGATGCCGCCAATGCCATCTATAACGTGTCTTACGAAGCCGACAAGGTCAAACCGGGAGAAACCGCCTATCACGAAAACTTCAAAAAATGGATGCTGCGCTTCCAGAAGGAAGACCTGGTCGCCTGCTGCGCGCAAACCGACGTCAAGGGCGACCGCATGCTCAGGCCCGCCGACCAGCCCACTCCCGGCTCCTACGTTTACATCAAGGAACGCCTGAAAGACGGCATCGTGGTGGAAGGATGCAAACTGCACATTTCCGAAGCCTCCGTAGCGGACGAAGTGCTGGTCGTGCCGACCCGCGCGCTGCGCGAGCAGGATAAGGACTACGCCGTAGCCTTCGCCGTTCCCGGCGACTGGGACGGCCTCAAGCAGGTCGTCACGATTCACGCGCTGCGCGAGAGGGAACACTTCAAACGCGGCTTCATGGAGGGATCGACCGACTCCTACATGATTTTCGAAAACTGCTTCATCCCCTGGGAGCGCGTCTTTCTGGCCGGAGAGTGGCAGCACGGCGGCGTCAACGCCCTGCTCTTTGCCCTGTTCCACCGCCATTCCTACTCGGGCTGCAAGCCGGCCATCGGCGACATCATCCTCGGCATGGCGGCGCTCGCCGCCGAATGCAACAACATTCACAAGGCCGAACACGTGCGCGAAAAGCTGGCGGAAATCATCATGGTCACGGAACTGGGCTATGCCGCGGGCTACACGGCCTCCGACCTGGGCGGGCCGAAGGTGTTCATGCCGGGCAAAGGCTTCATTCCCTACGGCCCCGGCACCTACATTCCGCATTCGATCTACTGCAACGTCGGCCGGTGTCTCTCCGGCGAGGCGGTCTGGCGCGAATCCGAAATCCTCTGCGACATTTCCGGCGGCGTCACGGCCACCTTCCCGCACGAAAAAGATTTCCTGAATCCGGAAACGGGAGATCTGCTGTTGAAGTACACCAAACGCAATCCCAAGATCACCGCTGAAGACCAGGCTCAGTTCTGGCGTTATCTGGGCGACAAGCTCTGCTCGGCCACCGGCGGCGTCCGCAACATCGGGGCCTTCCACGGCGGCGGTTCGCCGATCATGGAACAGATCGCCATCACCACGCAGTATGACATCGAATCCCGCAAGAAGCTGGTGAAGTACATCGCCGGCATGAGCGGCGGCGACCGCGAAGCGCTCGCCAGTACCAGTGTCAAGAAATAGCGCTGTCGAATCCGGGTGCGGCGGCTTCGGCCGCCGCGCCTTCAATTGAAATAGTAAGCGAGAAAAGCCACGCGAAACATCAATTGCGGAAACGTTTTGCTCTCCACGTCTTCAAAGCCCAGTTTCTCATACCAGTCGTGCAATTCCCGGTGGTCGGCGATGATGCCGATCTGCACGCGGTAAGCCTTCATCTGCCGGGCCTGCGCTAAAACGCGCCGCACCAGCGCCTCGCCGAATCCGCGCCGGCGGTGCTGCGGAAGGACGGCCAGCCGCTCCAGGTAACAGACTTCATCGTTGATTTTTTCCAGGGCGACAACGCCCGCCGCCTCCCCTCCGGTTTCCAGAATGAAATAGACGACGCCGCGATTCATTTCCCGCAGCAGCCATTCGGGGCGGCAGTTGGAGGGATGCGTCGGACTGTTTTCCGGCGTGAGTCCGAAGCGGTCCGCCACGTCCTGAAAAGCGTCGCGGATCACATCGACGAGCATGTCAACGTCTTCTTTACCGCCTTCGCGGATTTGGTATGCCATGATCCGGGCCTCCCAAGCTTGCATTGGATGTTATCTTGCAAAATATTTTATCCGTCCCTTTTCCGGCTCAGTCAAGATCATTTTTTGCGCGGCACTTTGCCGCTGGCCGCTCCGGGTCGGCCGGAATCGGCCGACGGCCGGCGGGGCCGGGACGCGCCGGAATCAGGATGGCGTTTCATTCGGAAGTTCCGGGCTTTCGTCCGAGCGGCCGATCAAGAGCGGCGACTGGTCGTCATGCCGGCGCCGGTTTTCGGCGACTCTGTCCCGGCTGCGATTGGCGTAGCAGTAGGCGCACAAGTGTCCGCAGGTGTTGTAGTCGCCGATATCGACGCTCGCGGCGCAGCCGCAAAGATCGCGCTGGAACTTATCTTTGCCGACCGCAATTTGTCGGCCGGACAACGCGGAAAGCAGCCGGTCGTCGACGCACCGGCCGTGGCCGATGCCCCAGCAGGCCAGATCGATTTTTTCCGCGCAGGTTTTAACGGTCATGTTGCAGCGGCGCGCGCTGTCCATGATGTTTTGCGCCAGCGTCCGCATTTCCGGTTCATCGGGCGGCCTCACGGACAGGTCCGCCGTCCGGCTGCGGATGTGCCGGTACAGATCGAGAAAACTGATCACGCATTTTTCCGTAGAGCCGGCCAGACGCCGGGCCAGGCGGTCGAACTGCTCGGCATGGTACGCAGGCGTCATGGACTCCGAAAGAAGAATGGGATCGTAGCGCCAGACCACTTTTTGCGCTCCGATGCGCTCGGCAAGCCGAAGGAAAGTATCGGCAAGCCGAAGGAAAGTATCGGCAAGGCCGTCCTTCGGCGGCAGATGCGGCTCGATATCCCGGCCGTAAGGCGTCAAGGTAAACTGAACGTAATAGGTGTAATCGCCCAGACGTGGCAGTTTGTCCAGCATCGGCGCCGGATCTTTCGTCCAGAAAACAATGCCGTCCACCTCCGCCGGCAAAAGAGAAATCCGGCGCACCTGTCGGGCATTCATCGGATTGCGCACCAGGACAAAGCCCTCGCGAAGCCGGTTAAAAAACCAGTCGCTGTAAAACGCGGGAATGTCCGTGCGCCTGCTGCAGCTGAGGATCATGGCCATGAAATTGACCTCCTCTGGAAAACGCCTGCGCCTGGAACCGTAAGGCCGATCCGGATACGTTCCTCCGCTCCTGGAGGTTGTTTCCCGCCCCGGCTCCCCTGGCCCCGTCAAGGCAGGATCGCAAAGACACGGGCCGGAAATCCGGATCCGCCTTCCGGTTTGGGAAAGGTGACGACGACCAAAGCGCCCGACTGGGGCACCTCGGCCAAATTCGCCAGCAGTTCGATCTGATAACGGTTTTGCTTCAGGATGTACGTTTCGCGTGAATAATCCCCCCGCGAGACAGCGACGCCGGGATCCGTATCGGTCGTCTCATGGCCGGATGCGGTAATTTTGCGCTGTTCATAGAGATATTTCAACACCTCGAGACTCCATCCGGGATAATGGGCAACGCCTTGGGCGTCTTTGTTGTGCATGGCTTCCCTGTCGGGCCATCGCTTCGACCAGTCGGTGCGCAGCGCCACGAAAGCGCCTTCCGGAATGGGTCCGTATCTTTTTTCCCAACGCCTGACATCTTCGATCGTGATGGTGTAATCCGGATTTTTCGCTGCTTCCTCATGCACATCAATCACAACCAAAGGCAGGATCATTTCCCTGACATCGATCTGGTCCACTGTGCGCAGCCCTTTAACGAAGTGAGCGGGAGGATCGACATGGGTTCCCCACTGTCCGACATGCGTGAAAGACTGCGCATAAAAACCGCTTCCCAGACGTCCCGGACCCGGTTCATAGGAATAGAGCGTCTCCCGCACTTCATCGGGGAACCCTTTCCAGCGGGGAATCCCCGGAGCAAAAGCATGGGTGAGATCCACAAACTGTTTTGTCCTGATCACCTCCCAGGCATCCCGCAGCGTCAGAGTATCTGCAGCCAGGCAATAAAGCCCTGAAGCCCCAAGCAGCCAAGCGAGTCCGACAAACAGCCCCAGAACGATTCGGATCGATTTCATAAAATTCCTTCTTCAACCGCAGATTCCGTTAATTTTCATACGGCCCTAAAAATCTTTGCCCGTTGAAATGAATCAGATGGGTGGGAGACTCGGCAACCCAGACCTCCGTCTCCCATGAAATGTCATTGAGATATTTCATCATGGCGCGGCGATCCAGAAAAGCCGTCACAAAAACCAGGCCGGCGCTTGATGCCGCAAACAAATCTTTTAGCTCCGCCCTTCTTTTCGGATCGACCGGCCCGTGGCTTGTCACGGCTTCAATCAGAAGCAGCCAGTTTTTCTTCGTATGATAAACCACCACGTCCGGCATTTTGCCGTGTTCTTCAATTTTCACGCCGAGCGACACCAGCAATTCTGCGTCATAGTAAGCCCATTTTAATTGCGTGTCGCCCACGTAAATCATCCGGCCGCCGGGGGTGTACAGAGGGCAGAAATCCTCCACGATTTTCTTCACCAGAACATTTTGACCTCCGGGAGATAATTTAATTTCCTGACCATTGATAGTACAAACGGGCAATCTTTGCATGACCCTTTCCCGCGCGTATTTCTTTTTGAGAGATATATCTTTCCGCTGATATTTTTGAAGATTGACGTCCCAGTCCGGACTTCCAAAACTTTTCAACAGTTTCAGAGCCGCCGGTTCTATCTGATAGACGGCTTTCGGGCTGTTGGTTGGTCTCTCCGGTTTATCAGGGTTCGCGACAATGAGCGACGCCTGGAGAAACTGATGCACCGTTTGTCGGCGAACCGTTTCACGGGTATTGGGAGCATATCTTTTTCCATAGTGTTCAGAAAAGAAATCCATCATGGGCGTAATCCCCATTAAGGGATTGTCTGCTTCTGGCCATCGCTGCCCCGGCGTAAGGGCCAAAAGCGCCAGAAGGGTTAATGCGGATCGTTCGTTGAGTTGCTGCCGGGGTAAACCAAGTTTAATCAGAATGCTTAAGGCATCTTGAATCTTAAGCTGTGCGTCTTTTTTATTTATTTTATTGGCCACCTTTCAAGCACTCCTCCTGAAGAATATTATCAAGCCCCTGTTGCAGAGGCATTTGATCGGTTAAATAATTTCCCAACGACAATAGCTGCTCTTGCGTTGGATAGGGGAGTTTGCGCAGGTCGGTGGCGTTAACCTGTGTATGTCCGCTGAAGAGCCGAAAATACTCGTCAACGACGGATGAATTCAGATACAGAGCAAGTCCTTTCGCCAACTTTTCGGGCAATCCTTTCCCCTGCCGATGATAATAATTTAAATGATTTTCAAAACTGACAAACGGTGTATCTATTTTTGACGGATCATAAACAGCGGCCATCACACGCCGCTTTTGCTCTTTGGAAGAAAATCTCTTAACCAGAACATAATACCCCTGTTTCAACAAAAGGTCCGCCGTTTCCGGATGAGACATAATCGCATTGGATTTCTTGCCGGATTTGGAGGGCCAATGGATGAAACCGTCTTGAAAATGGCAAGGATAGATGAGCGGGACACAACCTTCACGGATTGACGGATACAAATATTCTTTTGCGCGGAAATCCACTGTGCGTCCCGTAGAAACGTTTAAATTGAGTTCGTCCAGAGACGTTTTGAAAAATTGAATTTGTTTCAACGCTGAAGACGCCTTCTCTTCAAAGCCGAGATAGATAAAGGCATCACGATCGCCCGGTTGAACAACCTTATCATATGCTATTCTCATTTGTTTGGATTGATCAAAGTCATCGTTGTCCGATACTGAAATCAAGACTTTTTGAGGTTTCTTGTCTTCGCGAACGGCATGATAAATTATATTTTCCTGAAGCACATTGTCATCGCCGAAAGCTTTATTGCGTGCCCCAAAGACGTGAATACGCCTGAGACTCAACATTCTTAGAAAATCTTCACGAAATTTTTTAAAATAGGGTCCGTTACAAAAACTGCGGGGCGTGATGGCAACGATCTGTCCGCCCGGTTCCAGCATGCGAATGGACAACCAGACAAAGGCGGCATACAGATTCGCTACTTCCAAGCCTGATGAATAAAGCAGCACTCTCGTTTCTGAAACACCATTAATTTTTTTATACGGCGGATTTAGGATGGCGTGAGTGAAACGTTTAACTGGTTTTGAAAAAAGAGATTCTTCCGTCTCGGTTATCGCTGAAACAATGAAATCCTCTTCTTTGATGATGCCTGTAAACGGCACTTTGTTTTGTTCGCATATCGCCGAACATCTGGCCATGGCATCTCGGAGTAAAGGTAAAATTGCTTTATCCGTTTCGTAGGCAACAACTTCTATGGAAGAGGGCCGTTTTATTTGCGCCACCAACTTGCTAATCAATGCAGAAAACAAAACACCGGCGCCCGCGCCGGGATCTAAAATTCTAACGTCTTTCTTAGCAGACTTAAACAGCGAGGCCATGAAATCAGCAATAGACACGGGTGTAAGAAATTGTCCGATCATCGACCGCTCTTCTCTGCTGGTTGCAGCATTGAAAGACTGGCGAACCTGATCAAAAGGATTTATGGACTCAAACGACATAACGACTTCCTCTTTATCTGGAACATTTCACAGAGGAAAAAATAGTTATGAAGATTAGCATTCATTCTTATTTCTTTTCCTCTAACTTCTCCGCTTCTTCACTCCACTCTACAAGTTTTCGCCGAAGCAGTTCCTTGTCCGGCAGGTAGAGCTGGTATTTTCGTGCATGGATGTTGGTTTCTTTGGGCAGGGTAATCTCCACCAGAGCATCATGCTTCTTTTTGCACAGGATGATGCTTCGATCTCATAAAACCGGCGCTCGTCGGGGTTGGCAATGGCGATCAGAAAGACATACTGTGACCAACTGAGCATGAATGGCGAACTGAATTTGCCGGACGGCATCCGGAATTTCGGATCAGCCGGGAATTTCCCAGACAGCGTCCGGGATTTCTCGTCAATCGGAAAACCGGCGGATGGGCTTCGTGAAATCTGTGGGGCTCTGTCCTGGTAGGCCAGATAGAACTTGCGCATGTATTCAAGATTCGATCGGGAAAATCCGCGTCCAAACTCAGCCGTCAGTCCGATGGAGAGCTCTTTGAGCAGCCCCTTGCCATACTGCGCTCTTTTGGCTCCTCCCTGTTCATACTCGACAATGCACCGTCCGATCTCGAAGTTGGTCAAAACCTGAATGAGGTCGACGGAATGAACCACTGCTTTGCAGGCGGCAAGGATCAATTCCCGGATATTCTGCAAAAGGTTCTTCATTAACCAATCACCGCCGTTTTCAGCATAGCCGTCACTCCGGTGGAGGCCTGGGACAGGCTCAATGAGACTGGATTTCCGCCGTTCGGCTGAGCTCACACCAAAGCCCTCGCGTAGTCATGACGGATGCAGGTATTCTTGTGAAACCGGCAACAAAACATTCTCCCTTCATCCGACACAACAGAGCAGGCTTTTTTCGTCAAGCTATTTCGCGAGCAGCTTTTCCAGTTCGACAAATATCTTGCTCAGATTTTCCGGCTCGGTGCCGCCGGCCTGGGCCATGTCGGGGCGGCCGCCGCCTTTGCCGCCGACGAGCGGGGCCAGTTCCTTGACGATGTTTCCGGCGGAGAATTTCCCGGTCAGATCTTTGGTGACCATGCACAAGAGCAAGGCCTTGCCGTCGGCCTTGCTGCCCAGGAGAATCACGCCGGAGACCAGCTTGTCGCGCAGTTTGTCGCCGAAATCGCGCAGCGTTTTCGCGTCGGCGATGCTGACTTCCGCGGCAAGCACCTTGACGCCGGCGATTTCCTTCACCCGGCTCATCAGGTCGCCGGAATCCCTGGCGGCGAGCTTGCCTTTGAGGGCTTCGATTTCCTTTTCCAGTTCGCGGGCCTGCTTCTGCAGCTTGTCGGTTCGGTCGTAAACTTCGAAGAGGCCGGCCTTGAACAGCCCCGCCGCGCGTTTGAGCTCGTCTTCGGATTTCTGGACGTGAGCGACGGCTTCCTTCCCGGTCACGGCCTCGATCCGGCGCACGCCCGCGGCAATGGCCGATTCATGCAGAATTTTCAGAAAGCCGATGTCGCCGGTCCTCTCCACATGCGTGCCGCCGCACAGCTCCATGCTCATCTCGCCCATTTTGACGATGCGCACGGTCGCGCCGTATTTTTCATCAAACACGGCCGTCGCGCCGGTTTTAAGCGCTTCCTCGAGCGCACAGACGTCCGTGTGCACGGAAACATTCCGGCGAATCATGTCGTTGACGATGGTTTCGACGCGCCGCAGTTCTTCCTCGCTGATCCTGGAAAAATGCGTAAAGTCAAACCGCAGCCGCTCGGCATTGACGAGCGATCCGGACTGCTTGATGTGATCGCCCAGGACGGCTTTGAGCGCCGCCTGCAAAAGATGCGTGCCGGAATGGTTGGCCGCGATGGCTCTGCGCCTTTCCAGATCGATGACCAGACGGGCCTGAGCGCCGATCTTCGCCGCGCCTTTCTGCACGACGCCTTTATGGACGATGAAGTTTTCGACGGGCTTTTTCGTGTCTTCAACCGTAAAGCTGAAAGCCTCTCCTTCAAGGTATCCCGTATCGCCGGTCTGGCCGCCCGACTCTCCGTAAAACGGCGTCGTGTCCAGAACGATCTCCGCCGCCTGTCCGGCCGGCACCGTTTCGACGGACTTCCCGTCGACAAAAATGGCCGTGATTTTCGCTTCGTCCCGCGTCGCGGTTTCGTAGCCGCAGAAAACGCTGGCCACGCCGGAACTCGACGCCTTGAGGTAGCACTCCGCCACGGCTTCCTCGCCGCTCCCCTTCCAGGCGCCGCGGGCGCGTTCGCGCTGGCGCTCCATCTCGGCTTCAAAGCCTGCCGTGTCGAGCGAAATTCCGTCTTGTCTGACGATATCCGCCGTGAGGTCGGTGGGAAATCCGAAGGTATCGTAAAGTTTAAAAATAATCTCGCCGGGCAGGACGGACGCGCCGGCTTTCTTGAGCGTTTCCGTTTCCTCCTGCAATATGCGCAGGCCCGCGTCGAGCGTTTCCATGAAGCGCTGCTCTTCGTTTAAAATCACTTTCGTGATGTAAGGCGCCTTGTCGGCCAGATCCGGATAGGTGTATTTCATCATGTCGATGACCACCCTTGCCGCTTCGTTTAAAAACGGCTTGTCGATGCCCAGCATCTTGCCGTGGCGCGCGGCGCGGCGCAGAATCCGGCGGAGCACGTAGCCGCGTCCATCGTTCGCCGGCAGAATGCCGTCGCCGATGAGAAAGGTCACGGCGCGGCTGTGGTCGGCGATCACGCGGATGGAAATGTCGTTGTCGGCGTTTTTGCCGTAGGTTTTCCCGGAGGTTTTTTCGACAAAGCGGATGATCGGCGCAAACAGATCCGTATCGTAGTTGCTTTTGACGCCCTGAATCACCGCGGTGAGGCGCTCAAGCCCCATGCCGGTGTCGATGTTGGGCTTGGGCAGCGGCGTCAGCTTGCCTGACGCATCGCGGTCGAACTGCGTAAAGACGTTGTTCCAGATTTCCAGATGGCGGTCGCACTCGCAGTGGATGTCGCATTCGGGCCGCCCGCACCCTGTGCCTTCGCCCTGGTCGTAGATGATTTCGGAGCAGGGGCCGCAGGGACCGGTTTCGCCCATCATCCAGAAATTGCTCTTTTCGCCCATGCGGACGATGCGGTCCGCCGGCACCTTCATCTTTTCATGCCAGAGTTTAAAGGCTTCATCGTCGTTTTCAAAAATCGTCACCCAGAGTTTTTCCTTGGGGAGCTTCACGACGTCGGTGAGATATTCCCAGGCCCAGGCAATGGCTTCCTCCTTGAAATAGTCGCCGAAGGAAAAATTGCCCAGCATTTCAAAAAAGGTATGGTGGCGCGCGGTGACGCCGACATTTTCCAGGTCGTTGTGCTTGCCGCCGGCGCGGGCGCACTTCTGGCAGGAGACGGCCCGCGTGTAGCCGCGGTTTTCCAGCCCCAGAAAAGCGTTTTTAAACTGCACCATGCCGGCATTGGTGAAAAGCAGCGTGGGATCGTCCTTGGGGATGAGCGCCGAACTCGCCACCCGTGTGTGCCCCTTGCTCTCAAAAAATTTCAGAAAACTTTCCCGTATCGCGTCGCCCGTTTTAGCCATCACACTCTTCCTCCGCTGCCTTTCCCAGTTTATTTAAAATCAGGCCCGGCGGGAAACCGCGTCCCGCCAGGCTTTGAAAAATTTTATGTTTTGTTTTGATATCCGGCGCGGCTGCCGCTTTTCCGGCCGTTTTTTTCTTCACCAGAATGGCGACAGCTTCTTCTTCCGGCAATTCCTGCCGCGCGGCGGCGATCGCCTCGTCAATCAAACGCGGCGTCACCCCTTTTTCCTGCAGACTGGCTGAAATTTTCCGATTGCCCCAGAGTTTGTTGACCGCCAGATTGCGCGCCCATTGTCTGGCAAAAGACGCGTCATTGAGATACTTCAAATCGAGAAGTTTTTCCAGTGCTTCTTTTATTGCGGCCTCGGGAAATCCCCTGTCCCGCAGCTTTTTTTCCAGCTCCCGTTGCGAATGCGGCCGCAGCGACAAAAGGCGGTAAGCCTTCTGCGTTGCGGCCGCCGAGTCCAGCATTTTCACTATTCTTCTTCCTGCTCTTTGGGAACAATGCCCAGCTTGGCGCGGACGTCGTTTTCAACCGCCGCCAGAATGTCGGGATTTTCCTTGAGGAAAACGCGGGAGTTGTCGCGGCCCTGGCCCAGCCGGTCCCCCTTGTAGGAATACCACGCGCCGCTTTTTTCAATGATGCCGTTTTCCGCCGCCAGATCGAGCACATCGCCTTCGCGGGAAATGCCTTCGCCGAAAATGATGTCGAATTCGGCTTCCTTGAAGGGCGGGGCCATTTTGTTTTTCACCACTTTGACTTTGGTGCGGAAGCCGATCACCTCCTGGCCGTTTTTAATGGAGGTCATCTTGCGGATGTCCAGCCGCTGCGATGAATAAAATTTCAGCGCGTTGCCGCCGGTGGTCGTTTCCGGATTGCCGAAAAAAACGCCGATTTTCATGCGCAGCTGGTTGATGAAGATCACCGTCGTTTTGGATTTGCTGATCGCGCCGGTGAGTTTGCGCAGCGCCTGCGACATGAGCCTGGCCTGCAGCCCCATCTGCGCGTCGCCCATTTCGCCTTCGAGCTCCGCTTTGGGCACCAGCGCGGCCACCGAATCGACCACCAGCACGTCCAGCGCGCCGCTGCGCACCAGCGTTTCGGCGATTTCGAGCGCCTGCTCGCCCGTGTCCGGCTGGGAGATGAGGAGTTCGTCTGTGTTGACGCCGATTTTCTGCGCATAGACCACGTCGAGGGCGTGCTCCGCGTCGATATAAGCCGCTATGCCGCCTTTCTTCTGCGCTTCGGCCACGATGTGCAGCGCGAGCGTCGTTTTGCCGCCGGATTCCGGCCCGTAGATTTCCACCACCCGCCCGCGGGGAACGCCGAACGTCCCCAGCGCAATGTCGAGGCTCAGTGAGCCGGTGGAAATCGCCGGGACATCCGCCACGCGGTCGTGGCTGCCCAGTTTCATGATCGATCCCTTGCCGAACTGCCTCTCAATCTGCGTGATGGCTAAATCCACCGCTTTTGACCTGTCCATATCTGCGCACATATTTCTATCCTCCTTCTCTGATGGTTGATGTCTCTTCTGTTTCGCTTCATCTCGCTTTCATTGTCTGCGCAAAGCGAGTTCCTTAACTCTCAGGGCCTTCCCTGTTGTTTGCAGAAAACAGTCGCGACTGTTCCTGCAGCATCAGCCCGCCATCGGAAACGCGGCCAGCCTGGTGTAAACCGCGCCCTGCGGCGTAAGCCTGCTTTGAAATAAAATCAATTCGCGGACGGAAAATGCTCCGGCGGAAAAGGTTGCGTGTCTGGTCAGGGCGTTTCCCAATCCCGACACGTCGCGCGGGTCTTTAATGCGGGCGAGCGTCAGATGGGCGCGAAAGGGCCGGTCTTCCCCGGGAAAGCCGATCCCGGCAAAATCCTCCTCCAGCTGCTTTTGCAGGACGGCAAGCTTGTCGATATCGCCCGACGTGCCGCACCAGAGCACGCGCGGCTTTCTGGCATCCGGAAAGACGCCCAGCTTTTCGATTTTCAGCTCCAGAGTCCAGCCGGATCGCAGACGGTTCTGCACGGCCCGGCTGATTGAATCGACCTCTTCCATTGAAATATCGCCGAAGAATTTCAGCGTGAGATGCTGCCCGCCCGCTCTCGTCCAACTGATCCTGCCGCCGACGTCGCGTTTGAGTTTTTCCTGCAGGCGGATCACCGTCTGTAAAATCTCTTCCGGCGGTTCAATGGCCAGGAAGGCGCGAATATTTTTTTCCGCGGACGCCACTTATTTTTTCTCCTGCAGATAGGTTCTCAGCATCATGAGCGCCGCCTCGGAAGACAGGAGTTTGTTTCTTTTACGGTCCCACCGAAACGCGTAATGGCGGCAGATCGTCCGGCCGGCGTCGGCCAGCGCGATGTACACCGTCCCGACCGGCTTTTCTTTCGTGCCGCCGGTCGGCCCCGCAATGCCGGTTGACGAAAGCCCCAGGTCGGTTCCGGCAACCCGGCGGACGCCTTCGGCCATCCGCTGCGCGGTTTCCTCGCTGACCGCGCCGTGCTTTTCAATGATTTCGGACGGCACACCCAGTTCGCGGATTTTGGCCTCGTTGCTGTAGGTGACAAAACCGCGGTCGAAATAAACGGAGCTGCCGGAGACGTCGGTCAGGCGATTGGCAATGAGACCGCCCGTGCAGGACTCCGCCACGGCGATCGTCAGCTTCTTTTCCGCAAGCGCCGCCGCGATAATTTCCTCCAGGGTCTGTTCGCCGTAGGAAAAGATGCAGTCGGCGAGGCGCGACGTCACTTCCGCGACCGCCCGGCTTAAGTTTTCCCGGGCCGCCTCCATCGTTTCGGACCGCGCGATCAGCACCAGATGATTTTCCGGAAAGACCGGATAAAAACCGACGCTCACGCCGAGGGCGTTAAAATTGACGTCGGCCA
>Ga0228535_1001847_pt1 | contig 26504 bp, 39 predicted proteins | sample SJ1metagenome_FD_168457 | JGI IMG/M metagenome (GOLD analysis project Ga0228535, IMG submission 168457) | Enriched culture of PCE-dechlorinating microbial communities from Ithaca, New York, USA - SJ1 | ecosystem: Engineered > Modeled > Simulated communities (microbial... > Unclassified | place...
TCTCCCCCTCCAGCGCGGGTATTTCCGTGAGCTCGTCTCGTTTCACGTGGGAGGGCTGCTCAAGGTCGCGCCCGAGCACCTGTCGGACGCGGTGACGCTAAGGATGCGCAAGCCCGGCCGGGAAGTGTTCCTTGCCTTTCTCGAACACTTCCGCAGGGAGAGCTCCCGCATCGGGAAAAAACAGCATGTGGTGCCTTACATGATGTCGGGCCATCCCGGCTGCACCCTTGACGATATGGTTGAAGCCGCCCTGTGCCTGAAGCGCCTGGGACTGAAGGTTGAGCAGGTACAGGATTTTACACCCACGCCAGGGACCCTTGCCACCTGCATGTATTACACGGGCATCGATCCCCGCACGGGGGAGGCCCTGCACGTGGCCAGGAGCGATCGGGAGAAGAAGCTTCAGAAGGCCCTGCTCCTGTATCATCTTCGGGAGGAGCGCTGTGCGGTGCTTGAGGCTCTCCGTGCAGCCGGTCGGGAACATGCCGCATCCGACCTCCTGGGTGGCGGCAGCGCAAGACAGGTGAAGGCCGCTGCCCCGAATGCGCGTCGCGATGGGACAAGCGAAGGGTGCCGGGATCGAGGGAAACAGAGTCCGTTATCGTCTGCCCGGAAAGGCAAAGTCCACAGAAAAAAATCTTGACAACAAGGGTAAAGGGAGCTATAAGGAACGTCTTCACGTATTGATACAAGGTGACCGTGAAAGCTAAATGGCCAATTTTGCTGGCGTAGCTCAACTGGCAGAGCAGCTGACTTGTAATCAGCAGGTTGCGGGTTCGAGTCCCATCGCCAGCTCCATAAAGAATACAGCAGATACCGATCTTCCCTGGAGGGATTCCCGAGTGGCCAAAGGGAACAGACTGTAAATCTGTCGTCGGACGACTTCGGAGGTTCGAATCCTCCTCCCTCCACCATTAACAGACTGCAGAAGGAGACGGACGCATTTACCTCCAGGAGACGAAAGTCGCATGAACTGGTCGTACTGTGGCCCGTTGACTTCAAAAATCTTCATTTTGGTGAGCGCGGGAGTAGCTCAGTTGGCTAGAGCATCAGCCTTCCAAGCTGAGGGTCGCGGGTTCGAGTCCCGTTTCCCGCTCCATATTTCTATGTAAGCCCACATAGCTCAGGCGGCAGAGCACTTCCTTGGTAAGGAAGAGGTCATCGGTTCAAGTCCGATTGTGGGCTCCATTTTTCAATCCGGATTGCAGGCGCAGCACAAAACATAAAGATGTAAAGAATAAATAAGGTTCTTGAGCAGGAGGGCATATCAGATGGCGAAGGCGAAATTTGAGAGGAAGAAGCCGCACGTAAACATAGGGACGATAGGTCACGTAGACCACGGCAAGACCACGCTGACGGCAGCGATCACGAAGGTACTTGCATCCAAGGGGCAGGCGGAGTTCAAATCGTTCGACCAGATAGACAACGCACCCGAAGAGCGTGAGCGCGGCATCACCATAGCGACGGCGCACGTAGAATACGAGACCGAAAACCGGCACTATGCCCATGTGGACTGCCCTGGTCACGCCGACTACGTAAAGAACATGATCACCGGAGCGGCCCAGATGGACGGCGCCATACTGGTAGTGTCCGCGGCCGACGGCCCCATGCCTCAGACCCGGGAGCACATTCTTCTTGCCCGTCAGGTAGGCGTTCCCTACATCGTGGTATTCCTCAACAAGGCCGACATGGTAGACGACGAAGAACTGCTTGAGCTGGTGGAGCTTGAAATCCGCGAACTTCTGTCCGCCTACGACTTTCCCGGGGACGACATACCCATCATCAAGGGTTCCGCGCTCAAGGGTCTGGAAGGCGACACCGGCGAACTGGGCGAGCAGGCGATCTTCAAGCTCATGGAAGCGGTAGACAGCTACATACCCGAGCCTGAGCGCGCCGTAGACAAACCGTTCCTCATGCCGGTAGAAGACGTATTCTCCATTTCCGGGCGTGGCACCGTAGCCACCGGCCGTGTCGAGCGCGGGATCGTCAAGGTAGGTGAAGAAGTAGAGATCGTGGGGATCAAGCCTACCCAGAAGACCACGGTCACCGGGGTTGAAATGTTCCGCAAGCTACTGGACGAAGGCCGTGCAGGCGACAACATCGGCGCTCTGCTTCGCGGTGTAAAGCGTGAAGAGATCGAGCGTGGTCAGGTACTGGCCAAGCCGGGCTCCATCACCCCGCACACCAAATTCAAGGCGGAAGCCTACATCCTGACCAAAGAAGAAGGAGGTCGTCACACCCCGTTCTTCAACGGCTATCGTCCCCAGTTCTACTTCAGGACCACCGACGTAACCGGGGTTGTGGAACTGGCCGCCGGGACCGAAATGGTCATGCCCGGAGACAACGTAGCGGTAACGGTAAACCTGATCACGCCGATAGCGATGGACGAGGGTCTGCGCTTCGCCATTCGCGAGGGAGGCCGCACTGTCGGCGCCGGCGTTGTCAGCTCGATAATCGAATAAATAGTAAGGTACGAGGATACGATGCCAAGTCAGAAGATCAGAATCAGATTAAAAGCCTACGACCACAAGCTGCTCGACCAGTCGGTCGGTGAAATAGTTGATACTGCAAAGAGGACCGGCGCACGGGTTGCCGGTCCCATCCCGCTGCCGACGGTCATCAATAAATACTGCGTGTTGCGTGGGCCGCACGTGGACAAGAAATCCAGGGATCAGTTTGAGATTCGATCGCATAAGCGTCTCATCGATATACTGGATCCTACGCAGCAGACGGTAGACGCGCTGATGAAATTGGATCTTTCCGCAGGCGTTGATGTCGAGATTAAGCTTTAAACTACCACTACCGTCTAATACAGACACGAGCGAACAGGAACATCAGTCATGAAGAAGGGACTACTGGGAAAGAAACTGGGCATGACCCAGATATTTAGTGAAGACGGCCGCAAAATCCCTGTGACGGTTGTTGAGGCAGGACCTTGCGTAGTACTTCAGAAAAAGACACTTGAGAAGGATGGTTACTCGGCGTTGCAACTCGGTTTTGGAGTATGTGACGTGAATCGTTCAACCAGGCCGTTGATCGGACATTGCAAGCCGGCGGGTCAGGGCGTCATGAAGCACCTGCGTGAATTCCGGATTTCGGAGACCGACACGTTCAATGTCGGGGACATAGTGCGGGCGGATATTTTCTCTGCCGGTGAACTGGTAGACGTGACCGGGACGAGCATAGGCAAGGGCTACCAGGGCGTTATCAAGCGTTGGGGATTCCAGGGTGGCCGAGCGTCCCATGGTTCCAGGTTTCACAGGGCACCCGGTTCGATAGGCTGCTCAGCAACACCGGCAAGGGTGCTTAAGGACAAGAAAATGCCCGGCCAGATGGGTAATGAAAGGGTCACCGTGCAAAGGTTGCAGATTGTACGGGTTGACGAGTCTGAGAATATCATACTGATCAAGGGTGCAATACCTGGCGCCAAAAACGGGATAGTTCTGATTAAAGATAGCGTTAAAGCATAGCAATACGGTAGTTGACCGGAGATAGTCATGGCTACAATCGATGTTTTTGATATGGGAAATAATAAGATAGGCTCAATGGATCTGTCAGACACGGTGTTTGGTGCAGAAATAAAGGAACATCTGATCCATGAGGCCATCAGGGTACAGCTGACCAACCGGCGAGCCGGTACTGTGGCGGTCAAGAATAGATCGCAGGTAGCCGGTAGCGGGAAAAAACCCTTCAAGCAGAAGGGCACTGGTCAGGCCCGCCAAGGCTGCAGCAGGGCTCCGCAATACCCTGGCGGTGGGGTCGCTTTCGGGCCTCAGCAAAAAGAGTACAACTTGTCAATGAACAAAAAGGCCCACAAATCCGCGATGAAGTCCGTTTTGTCCTTTCTTTTCAAGGAAAACAAGCTTACCGTACTGAAGTCCTGGGAGCTGGGAAAGATTTCCACCAGGGGCTTCGTCGATGTGCTGAACGCATTCTCGCTGCAGAAGACGCTTGTTGTCATTGACGAGCAGAACCAGATGCTTGAACTTTCTGCCAGAAACGTAAAAGACGTGAAGGTGTTGAAAGCTGAAGGGCTTAACGTCTACGACATGATGAATTATAAGAACGTTGTCTTTACCGAATCGGCGGTAAGGAAAGTCGAAGGAGCGCTGCAGTCATGAATATCTACGATGTCATTCAAAAACCTCTTATAAGCGAGAAAACTCAGGTTGAGAAGGAGTCGAAAGGTATCGTCGCTTTCCAGGTACACAGGGACGCCAACAAGCTTGAGATAAAGACCGCTGTTGAAACGCTTTTCAAGGTTGAGGTCACGGACGTTAACACCATTAACGTGGCTGGCAAGATGAAGAGATTTGGTCGGCACTATGGGAAACGCTCGAACTGGAAAAAAGCGTATGTCACCCTGAAAGAGGGAAGCAGCGTAGATTTCTTCGAAGTGTAAATTTCGAGATGGGGTTGAAATAAATGGCAATCAAGAGTTATAAACCGACATCGGCCGGGAGACGGCACCAGACTTGTGCCAGCTTTGAGGAGATAACGACCTCGAAACCTGAGAAGACCCTCGTCGTAACGCTCAAGAAAACCGGTGGCAGAAACAGCTTCGGACGGATTACGTCGCGCCACATTGGTGGCGGTCACAAGAAGAGGTACCGGATTATCGATTTTCTGCGTGACAAGAGGGACATACCCGCCAAGGTTGCATCGATAGAATATGACCCCAACAGAAGCGCACGAATCGCTCTGCTGGTTTATGCCGACGGTGAGAAACGTTATATACTCGCACCTGATGGCATAAAAGTTGGCGACAAGATACTTGCAAGCGAAAACGCTGACATAAAGCCCGGGAATGCACTCCCGCTGAAAGCGATACCTCTCGGTTCAATTATACACAACATTGAGCTGAAAATCGGAAAAGGCGGGCAACTTGCAAGGAGTGCAGGCACCTATGCACAACTGATGTCGAAGGAAGGGAAGTATTCCCAGGTAAAATTGCCGTCCGGTGAAGTTCGCATGGTGTTGCAGAACTGTTATGCCACCATCGGCCAGGTCGGAAACCTGGATCATGAGAATGTTTCACTTGGCAAGGCCGGGCGTACCCGCTGGCTGGGCAAAAGGCCCAAAGTCAGAGGTGTCGCGATGAACCCGGTTGATCATCCGCATGGAGGGGGCGAGGGCCGTACCTCCGGCGGCCGGCACCCGGTAACGCCGTGGGGTATCCCGACCAAGGGATACAAGACTAGAAAGAACAAGAAGACAAGCAGATTTATTGTGAAAGCGCGAAAACAATAAATATACAATAGAGGAATGAGTCAATGGCGAGATCAGTAAAAAAGGGGCCTTTTGTTGATGAACATTTGGCTGTGAAAGCTCAAGCTGAAGGGCCGAATTCGAAAAAAATCATTAAAACCTGGTCGCGGCGCTCTACAATCATCCCCGATTTCATCGGCTTGACATTTGCGGTACATAACGGAAAGAAATTTATTCCGGTGTTCGTTACAGAAAACATGGTAGGGCACAAACTTGGGGAGTTTGCTCCGACAAGAACTTTCTACGGGCATGCTGCGGACAAAAAAAGCAAGCTCAAGAAAAAGTAAAATTAAGGAGTGACACATGGAATCAAGTGCCAAGTTAACGTTTGCCCGTATATCGCCCAGGAAGACTCGTCTCGTGGTGGACATGATCAGGGGGAGACAGATTCAGTCCGCCCTGAATATGTTAAAATACTCTCCGCAGCCGTCCGCCAAGCTGATTTCGACTCTGCTTAAATCCGCTGTCGCCAATGCTGAGCAGAAGGGTGTTTCTGACGTGGATAAACTCTATGTCAAGACTATTTACGTAAATGCTGGGACAGTTCTTAAGAGGTTTCTGCCCAGAGCGATGGGAAGAGCCAGCAGAATAAGAAAGCCGACGAGCCATATTCATGTGGTTCTGGCGGACACGAAATAAGATATCAGTCGGAGGTGAGGTTTGGGCCAGAAAGTTAATCCTATAGGTTTCAGGCTGGGAGTCATAAAGAGTTGGGATTCGAAATGGTATGCCGAAGCAGACTATGCACAGCTGCTCCATGAGGATCTGAAGCTTAGAGATTTTTTGAAGAAGCGTCTGTATCACTCGGGTGTATCCAAGATAGAAATTGAGCGCGCCGCAAACAAGGCGAAGATCAATATTTATACCGCCCGTCCCGGTCTTATTATCGGCAAAAAAGGTTCCGAAGTTGAAACCTTGAAAAAGGAACTGGCTAAGCTTACCGAAAAAGAAGTTTTTCTGAACATACAGGAAATCAGAAAACCCGAGCTGGACGCACAATTGGTGGCAGAGAACGTTGCACTGCAACTGGAGCGGCGCATCGCTTTCAGGCGTGCGATGAAGAAGAGTGTCACCACCGCGCTCAAGTTCGGTGCAAAAGGAATAAGAATAACCTGCTCCGGCAGACTGGGCGGCGCGGAGATGTCCCGTACCGAATGGTACCGTGAGGGGCGGGTACCGCTGCACACGTTGCGTGCCGACATAGACTACGGTGTTGCCGAGGCAAAGACCACCTATGGGATTATTGGGGTCAAGGTGCTCATTTTTAAAGGTGAAGTTCTCCCCGGGAAAAAACAGTAGAGGAGTTTCATAATGTTAATGCCCAAGAGAGTTAAACATAGAAAGCAGATGAAAGGCAAAATGAAGGGATCCCCTCACCGGGGGGTTACGCTTGCCTTTGGGGAGTATGGTCTGCAGGCCACTGAATGTGGCTGGCTTGACTCCAAGCAGATTGAAGCGGCTCGTATCGCTTTGACAAGGTATATCAAGAGGGGCGGCAAAACCTGGATACGGATTTTTCCTGACAAGCCTCTGACCTCGAAGCCCGCAGAGACTCGCATGGGCAAGGGGAAAGGCTCTCCTGATTCATGGGTTTGCGTGATTAAGCCTGGGCGGATTCTCTATGAAATGGAAGGTGTTTCAGAGGAGATTGCCCGTGAGGCTTTCAGGTTAGCAGCGTTTAAACTTCCGATTTCTACGAAATTTGTTACAAGGAACGATGGCCATGAAGAGTAGAGACCTCAGAGAAATGACCATAGAAGAGCTCCAGGCGAAAGGCGAAGAGATGAATAAAGAGCTTTTCAATATCAAGTTTCAGCTTCACACCGGCCGCCTGGAAAGTACGGCAAAGCTGCCGGCCTTGAGAAAGGATATTGCGAGGTTGAAGACCATACTCAGGGAAAAGAGAGGCTAAGGCGAGGGAACCATGAGCGAGCGTGGCAACAGAAAAACCCATGTGGGCGTAGTAGTCAGTGATAAAATGCAGAAAACCGTTGTTGTCAAGGTGTCACACCTCGTCAAGCACACGGAATACAATAAATATATTAAAAGAAGCGTCAAGTACAAGGCGCATGACGAAGAAAACACCTGCAGGATAGGTGACAAAGTTCAGATTATTGAAACCAGACCTATCAGCAAAGATAAGCGTTGGAAGGTTAAGCAAGTTTTAGAGAGAATTTCATAAAGTAGGAGCATTCCGATGATACAGATGCAATCTATACTTGATGTTGCAGACAATTCCGGCGCAAAGAAGCTCTATTGCATCAAGGTGTTGGGTGGCTCGAAACGTAAGTATGCAAGTATCGGGGACATTATTGTTGCTTCGGTGAAAGAGGCAATTCCCAATGCAAAAGTTAAAAAAGGTGACGTTGTAAAGGCTGTGATTGTCCGGACTGCCAAGGAAATCGGCAGACCTGACGGATCCTACATAAAGTTTGACGACAATTCAGGGGTTGTCATCAATAATCAGAAAGAGCCGGTTGGCACCAGAATCTTCGGTCCTGTCGCCAGGGAGTTGAGAGCAAAGAAATTTATGAAGATAATTTCACTCGCACCCGAAGTTCTTTAAATTTCTTTAGGAGAAAATAAAAGATGCAAGGCAATAAGCTGAGAATAAAAAAAGGCGACACGGTCATGGTGATCACCGGAAAAGATAGTAAAAAGACCGGTAAAATTTTGCGTGTCCTCAGCAAGAAGAACAGTGTGCTCGTTGAAGGTCTGAACATAATTAAAAGGCATACCCGTGCGAGGGGCAATCAGGCCGGCGGTATTGAGGAAAAAGAGGCCCCAATACACAGTTCCAACGTAATGCTGTTCTGTGCCAAGTGCAATAAGCCGGTGAGGAGCAAAAGGAATATCCTTGAAAACGGAGACAAGGCCCGCATTTGTATCAAGTGCGGCGAGTCTTTTGATAAATAGCACGGAGGAGTAAATGGCGAGGCTAAAGGAGCTTTATAAAAAAGAGATCGTTCCGCAGATGATGAAGGAATTCGGCTATAAGAATGTAATGCAGGTGCCGAAGCTTGAGAAGATAGTTGTCAACATGGGGCTCGGTGAAGCAATTCAGAATGTGAAAATACTCGATTCTGCTGCTGAAGAACTCGCCATAATTACCGGACAGAAGGCGGTAGTAACAAAAGCCAAAAAATCCATAGCGTCATTCAAGCTGCGTCAGGGAATGCCCATTGGCTGCATGGTGACGCTGCGTCAAGAGAAGATGTTCGAGTTTCTTGACCGCTTAATGAATATCTCGCTCCCGCGGGTCAGGGACTTCAAAGGCGTTTCTGCTAAGGGTTTTGACGGGAGAGGTAATTATTCCTTGGGCATTAAGGAACAACTGATTTTCCCAGAGATAAATTACGATAAAGTTGAGAAAGTAAAAGGGCTGAACATTTCAATAGTAACAACAGCGAAGACCGATGAAGAAGGCAGGGCACTCTTGAAGTGTCTTGGCATGCCGTTCAGGAATTAATCCGTTTGGAGGAAATCAGTGGCTAAAACATCCATGATACTAAAGGCTCAGAGAGCTGCCAAATTTAAAGTCCGGGAATACAATCGTTGTCCGCTTTGCGGCCGTCCGAGAGCTTATTACCGTAAATTTAAGATGTGCAGGATTTGCCTGAGAAAACTTGCTTCTAGCGGAAAAATCCCTGGTGTCATCAAATCCAGCTGGTAGTCAACATACGAGAGAGTTAGAGGAGTGCTTTAAATGTCGATGACTGATCCCATAGCTGATATGCTTACCAGAATCAGGAATGCCAACATGGCAAAATTACAGAAAGTAGACATCCCGTCTTCAAATCTCAAGGTAAACATTGCAAATGTCCTGAGAGGCGAGGGATTCATAAAGAACTACAAGGTAATTGCCGACGAGAAACAGGGAGTCTTGAGGATATACCTTAAGTATATCGATGAAAAAGAAGGCGTGTTCAGTGAGATAAAGAGGATCAGCAAGCCAGGCAGCAGGGTGTATGTCAAGGGTGACAAGGTTCCTAAGGTTAAAAACGGTCTCGGGGTTGCGATTCTTTCCACGTCAAAGGGTGTCGTAACTGATAAGGCTGCTCGTGAAGCCGGAATCGGCGGCGAAATACTCTGTACCGTTTGGTAAGAAAGGATCGAGGAGCGTTAGCCATGTCCAGGATTGGAAAACTTCCCATAGAAATACCTGCTGGGGTAAAGGTCACGATAGACAGCTCGGTGGTCAAGGTTGAAGGCCCCAAAGGCGCCTTGAGCAGAAGAATCGCCGAGGGTGTCTCGATTGAGGTTGCTGATAAGCAGATTGTGGTTTCAAGAAACAGCGAAGACAAAATCTGTCGATCCGCTCATGGTCTCATGAGAACGCTGTTGAACAATATGGTTGTTGGTGTCACCAAGGGTTTTGAAACCATTCTAGATATAACCGGCGTTGGATATCGCGCGGAAGCAAAATCTGATACGCTGACATTGAGCCTCGGGTACTCTCATCCAATCAATTTCGCCTTGCCAAAGGGCGTCAGCGTCGAGGTTGAGAAAATGACCAAGGTCTTTGTCAGAGGGGCCGACAAGGAGCTTGTTGGACAGACGGCGGCCAAAATCAGATCGTTCCGCGTCCCTGAGCCCTATAAGGGTAAAGGAATCAAGTATTCTGACGAAAAAATAGTACGCAAAGCTGGCAAGACCGGGAAGAAATAGCATTTCCTGCAAGGAGACACAAAAGTGAGTTCTCTATCTCAAAAGAATCTGTCCAGAATTAAACGAAAAATAAGAGTAAGAAAAAAGGTCAAAGGGGCGCCGACGCGACCCAGGCTGAATGTTTTCAAGAGTTCGAAACATATATATGCCCAGCTGATTGATGATACAAGCGGCACTACGCTAGTATCTGCCTCGACGCTCGATAGCACCGTCAGCGAGGGACTCGACCATACAGGAAACGTTGAGGCGGCAGTGAAGGTAGGAGCCGCGATAGCGAAAACGGCATTGGCAAAAGGAATCAGTTCAGTAATATTCGACCGTAACGGTTTTCTTTATCACGGACGCATCAAAGCACTGGCTGATGCTGCCAGGGAAAACGGACTCTCATTCTGAGAGGTGTCAATCAGGAGGCGATACTTGCTTAAGATCAATCCTAGTGAGCTTAATTTAACTGACAGAGTAGTCCATATAAGCCGGGTTGCAAAGGTGGTGAAGGGCGGTCGTCGTTTCAGCTTTTCTGCACTGGTCGTTGTCGGAGACGGCAACGGCTATGTCGGATACGGGCTTGGGAAGGCCAACGAGGTTCCGGAAGCTATCCGAAAAGGCGTGGAGCAGGCGAAAAAGAACATTATCAAGGTGCCGATTGAGGAACATACCATTCCTTACGAAGTCGAGGGACATTTCGGTGCGGGAAGAGTCCTGATGAAGCCGGCATCAGCCGGTACCGGCGTGATTGCAGGTGGAGCAGCGCGTGCGGTGCTTGAAGCTGCCGGTGTTCATAATATCCTGTCGAAATGTCTTGGGTCCAATAATCCGCACAATGTTGTCAAGGCGACTATCGCTGGATTAAAAATGCTCAGAAGCCCGCAGGAAGTCGCACTTCGACGTGGAGTAGTTGAATAGTCTTTTGTTTTTGGGAGAACTATAGCATGGCCGATCAATTGAGAATCACTCTGGTAAAAAGTCATATCGGTAGACCGGATAAGCACAGGGCTGTGCTCATGGGCCTGGGCCTCAACAAGGTAAACAAAACCGTGACCCTGCAGGATACACCTGAAATCAGGGGGATGGTGAAAAAGGTTGAACACCTGGTTAAAGTACAAGAATAAAATCTACGGAGTCTGTTACGATGGATTTAAATACTTTGAGGCCTGCTGAAGGGTCGACGAAAAAACGTAAAAGAATAGGCAGAGGCGCAGGCTCAGGTCATGGTAAGACCTCGACCAAGGGGCATAAAGGTCAGAAAGCAAGGAGTGGCGGGAGTGTCAAAGCCGGTTTTGAAGGCGGCCAGATGCCGCTGCAACGGCGGCTCCCCAAGAGAGGCTTCACCCCACTGAAGAAGAAAGTCTATGCTTTGGTCAAATTGAGCCAGTTAGAGATGTTTGATGCTGGTGTTACCGTGACTGCGGAAGAATTGCAACGAGCCGGTATCGTTACCAAGCTGCATGACGGAATCAAGATTATGGGTGACGGCGCCATCACCAAGCCTTTGACAATAGTAGCCGACAAATTCACTTCCTCAGCAAAAGAAAAGATTGTCTCTGCTGGCGGAACGGTTCAGGAGCCTACCGTTTGATTTCCGCTCTCCAAAACATCTTCAGAATTCCTGAGCTGAAAAAGAGGGTTTTTTATTCATTGGCCATGCTGGCCGTCTATCGCGTAGGATGTCACATTCCGACGCCCGGCGTTGACAGTCAGGCGCTGGCTCATTTCTTTGCCCAGGCTCGAGGGACCCTTCTCGGAATGTTTGACATGTTTTCCGGCGGTGCGCTGGAAAAGCTGACGGTGTTGCCTTGGGCATAATGCCGTATATATCGTCCTCGATTATTTTTCAACTGCTTACGGTGGTAGTACCCTCTATTGAGAAATTGTCAAAAGAAGGTGAGGCCGGAAGGAAAAAAATTACGCAGTACACTCGCTACGGAACTATTGTTCTCAGTGTCGTCCAGGCGCTCGGTATAAGTATCGGACTAGAGAGCATGACCGGCGCGGCGGGTGAGTTAGTTGTCCCGGCCCCGGGATGGGGCTTTCGCATAATGACGGTTATTACACTGACTGCCGGAACAGCTTTCATTATGTGGATGGGTGAGCAGATGTCGGAGAAGGGGGTAGGTAACGGTATCTCCCTTATCATTTTCGCAGGAATTGTTGCTCGAATCCCTGTGGCGATTCTGAACAGCTTCCGGCTGCTGAAGACTGACGAGATATCCTTGTTCGTCATAATATCCGCCCTGATTGTAATGCTGGCGGTAATTGCAGGCATAGTATTCGTCGAAAGAGGACAAAGGCGGTTGCCGATTCATTATGCGAAAAGAGTGGTCGGGCTCAAGACTTACGGTGCCCAGACTTCGCATCTTCCCCTAAAGGTGAACATGGCAGGGGTCATTCCTCCCATCTTTGCATCTTCAATCATAATGTTCCCGGCTACGGTGGCGAACTTCATCAACGTGCCTGCTGTACAGCGCTTTACGCAAAGCTTTACGCCGGGCAACGTGTTGTACGAGGTTTTTTATGTTGCGTTCATAGTCTTTTTCTGCTATTTCTACACGGCTGTCACCTTTAATCCGGCGGATGTTGCTGAAAATATAAAGAAGCACGGGGGTTACATACCTGGGATAAGACCCGGTAAGGAAACTTCGGAGTTTCTCGATAAGGTTCTGACAAAATTGACTTTTGCGGGAGCTATTTATATTTCTATTGTTTGTGTGCTCCCCTCTATTTTGATTAGCAAATTTAAGCTTCCGTTTTATTTCGGCGGGACCGCTTTGCTGATTGCCGTCGGCGTTGGAATGGATACGGTGGCGCAGATTGAATCTCATCTGATTACTAGAAACTACGAAGGCTTTATGAAAGGTGTCCGGATTAAGGGCAGAAGATGAATTTATGGCTGAAGCAGATACGGGTCTGATTTTCCTGGGTCCTCCTGGAGCCGGCAAGGGGACGCAAGCAAAGATACTCAGTGCATATCTTGGTGTCCCGCAGATCTCTACCGGGGACATTTTGAGATCCGCCGTCAGGGAACAGACACCGATGGGACTGCGCGCGAAGTCTTATATGGACTCCGGAGCGCTCGTCCCTGATGAAGTTGTGGTTGGAATCGTTGAAGAAAGATTATCAGAAGCCGATTGTTCACCGGGATTTATTCTCGACGGTTTTCCGCGAACTGTTCCCCAGGCTGAGGCGCTTTCTGAAATGCTGAACCGTAAGGGGAGGGCGATTCAGGCTGTCGTATCCATTACGGTGAACGAAGATGAGCTCCTTGCGAGGATAGGCGGAAGGCGGGCTTGTCAGAATTGTGGGAAGGTGTACCATATCCAGAATGAGCCACCGAGAAAAGAGGGTGTCTGCGATCTCTGCAACGGCCCCTTGTACCAGAGGGATGATGATAAAGAGGAAACCATGCGCAGACGGCTTGAAGAGTATGGAAAGAAAACTGCGCCGCTTATAGACTATTATTCCCGGCAAAGGCTGCTGGTGGAAGTTGCTGGTATCGGTTCAATCGAAGATATACAGCAAAATATCAGAAAAGCACTGACTAGGTGAGCGGTTTGATTATTCTTAAATCTCCAAAAGAGATTGAAAGGATGAGGGTTCCGTGTCGCATAGTTGCAGAAGTGCTTCTTAAGCTGAAGGAAGAGATAAAGCCTGGTGTTACAACGTTGTATCTTGATGCCATGGCAGAGAGGCTTACACGGAAGCATAAGGCTGTGCCAGCTTTCAAGGGATACAGCGGTTATCCCTTTTCACTATGCTGCTCGGTAAACGAACAGGTCGTACACGGCATGCCTAATAATGCTCCCTTGATAGCAGGCGATATAATCAGCATAGATTTTGGTGCGGTATTTGACGGGTTTTACGGTGATGCCGCTATAACGGTTCCGGTAGGGAATGTGTCGCAGGCCGCCGATAAGCTGATTCGGGTGACGGAGGAATCGCTTTACAAGGCTATCGAGAAGGCAACTACTGAGAACAGGCTTTTCGACATATCAAACGTGGTTCAGGTCCATGCCGAATCCAACGGTTTTTCTGTGGTTCGGGATTTTGTCGGCCATGGGATAGGTCATAATCTTCATGAGAGTCCGCAGGTGCCTAACTTTGGAAGGGCCAAACAAGGCATAAGATTAAAGGCGGGAATGGTCTTGGCAATAGAGCCCATGATCAATGAAAAGGGACCAGCGGTCAAAATATTGGAGGATGGATGGACCGCCACAACAATAGATGGTGGTCTTTCTGCACACTTTGAACATACCGTTGCTATAACGGAAAATGGCCCGGATATTTTGTCCATGCTGTGAAACGTCAAACAACGCTTTAGTAGCTAATCACCTAGTGAGTAGAGATATCAATAATTGAATAATATGAAAGGGTAACCCATGAAAGTCCGTGCTTCCGTAAAAAAGATGTGCGACAAATGCAAAATAATACGTCGCAAGCGCATTGTTAGAATTATTTGTGACATTCCGAAACATACCCAGCGTCAGGGATAAAAGGATAACGAGGAGGAGTAGGCATTGGCACGTATATCCGGAATAGATTTACCAAAAAACAAGAGGATAGAAATTGCGCTTACCTATATTTACGGAATCGGAAGATCAACCTCCAAAAAGATACTCGCCGAGTCCGGAGTAGATAGCAACACCCGGACTGAAAATCTCACTGAGCCTGAAGTAGCCAGTATCAGGGAAATCATCGACAAGAATTACAAGGTTGAAGGCGATCTTCGCAGAGAAGTATCCATGAATATCAAGCGATTGATGGATCTGGGCTGCTACAAGGGGTTGCGTCACAGGAGAGGTTTGCCGGTGAACGGACAGAGAACGAAGACGAACGCAAGGACCCGGAAGGGACCTGCAAGAACAGTCGCTGGTAAAAAGAAATAGCATGAGTATCTGGAGGAATAATGGCTAACCCGGCACGTAAAGTTGTTAGAAAAAAGAAAGAGAAAAAACACATACCTAACGGTGTTGCGCATATACAGGCGACTTTCAACAACACCATGATCACCATAACCGACCAGAACGGTAATGTCCTTGCATGGTCGAGTTCCGGAAGCAAAGGGTTTAAGGGGTCGAGAAAAAGTACGCCGTTTGCCGCTCAGATAGCCGCTGAAGATGCCGCCAAGAAGGCCCAGGAGCACGGGGTCAGGAACATAGAAGTTTACGTCAAAGGGCCGGGTTCCGGGAGAGAATCGGCTTTGCGGGCCTTACAGGCCGCCGGCTTTTCAATCAGCTTCATTCGCGACGTAACCCCGATACCGCATAATGGTTGCCGTCCGCCCAAGAGAAGAAGAGTATAAGTCTCATAGTGAAGGAGGTTTTAATTGGCTAGATATACAGGACCTTGCTGCAGACTTTGCAGAAGGGAAAATATGGAGCTGTTTCTTAAGGGCGAGAGGTGCTTTACTGACAAGTGCGCAATCAAAAGAAGAAACTATGCACCCGGACAGCATGGCCAAGCCCGCGTCAAGGTTTCTCCCTATGGTATCCAGTTGAGGGAAAAGCAGAAAGTCCGCCGGATTTACGGAATTCTGGAGGAACAGTTCCGTGGGTATTTTGAAAAAGCCGACAGAATGAAGGGGGTTACAGGTGAGAACCTGTTGTTTCTTCTGGAAAGACGGCTTGATAACACCGTCTATAGACTGGGGTTCGCGACGTCCAGAACCCAGGCCAGGATGCTGGTGCGTCAGGGTCATTTCACCGTAAATGGAAAGAGGGTAGATATTCCGTCTTTTCAGGTTAAGCTGGGAAACGTAGTCGCATTGCGGGAAAAGAGCCGTTCCATAACAGTTATCACTGAAGCTCTGGAGGCGGTTGTGCGCAGGGGAATTCCGCAGTGGCTGGAGCTGGATAAGGATGGGTTTAGCGGGAAGGTAAAAGCGCTTATTACCAGAGAAGATATTACGACACCGATCCAGGAACAACTCATAGTAGAGCTCTATTCCAAGTAATAGTATGACTAGACATGCTCCTGGGAGGATTTAGATGCATAAGAATTGGCGAGACCTGATTAAACCAAAAAAGGTCCAAGTTGAAGCCGAATCGCTTAGCGATACCTATGGTAAATTTTATGCGGAACCGTTCGAACGCGGGTTTGGGACGACGCTTGGTAACTCGCTTCGTAGAGTGCTGCTGTCTTCTTTGCAAGGCGCGGCAATCTGTTCCGTCAGAATAAAAGGCGTATTACACGAATTTTCTGCAATACCCGGAGTAACTGAAGACGTTACGGACATAGTTCTCAATCTCAAGGGTATTCGTATAAAAATGCACGGCACTGAAGCTCGCACTGTGCGTATAATTCACAAGGGCGAGGGTATAGTACGCGGCAAGGATATAATAACAGATCAGAACGTTGAGATACTGAACCCGGAACATCTGATCGCTACCTGCTCCAAGGACGCCAACCTGGAAGTCGAGATGGTTGTCAAACTCGGCAAAGGTTATGTTCCCGCAGACAGGAATCGTGACGAAAAGTCGCCTGTTGGTACGATCCCCATTGATTCAATTTTTTCACCTATTCAAAAAGTCAACTTTGGTGTCTCAAATGCCCGTGTAGGGCAGATGACGGATTATGATAAGCTGACCATCGAGCTTTGGACGGATGGAAGCGTCAAGCCTGAAGATGCCTTGGCCTTTGCGGCAAAGATCCTCAAAGATCAGTTGACCATCTTCATTAATTTCGACGAAGAGGCGGAAGAGGTCGAAGAGGGCGAGATTGAGGAGGATCGGGACAGAATCAACGAGAATCTCTACCGCTCGGTTGATGAACTCGAACTCTCGGTTCGTTCCGCGAACTGCCTGAAAAACGCCGGTATCAAGTTGATAGGCGAACTGGTTTCCCGTTCTGAAGCCGAAATGCTGAAGACACAGAATTTTGGTCGCAAGTCCCTGAACGAGATAAAGGACGTGCTGGCGGACATGGGACTGACTTTAGGAATGAGCCTGGAAAACTTTCCTGACCCTGAGATCCTGCGGAGAATCCGTGGCGAAAGGCAGGAAGAAGAATAACTTGTCAGGTTACTGCAGAGAGAAAGGGTCCGTATTATGCGTCACAATAAAGCCGGAAGAAGGTTGGGCAGAACCACCAGCCATAGAATTGCCATGTTCAGAAATATGGTAACCTCGTTTCTTACCCACGAGAGAATAGTTACCACCGATGCAAAGGCCAAGGAACTGAGGCCTATTGCAGAGAAGTTGATAACGTTGGGGAAGCAGGGCGATCTGCATTCAGTACGTCAGGCCGCATCCTACATAAGGGACAAGAAGACCGTTACCAAGCTTTTTTCAGTTATTGCGCCCAGGTACAGGGAACGGGCAGGCGGGTATACAAGAATAGTAAAGCTCGGCATCCGTCCCGGGGATACTGCGCAGCTTTCCGTTATCGAACTTGTGGAGGAGCAGTTGCCGCAGAAGCGGACCGGTAAGGGTGAAAAGACAAAGGTAACCGTGCAGGTTGAAGCCAAAGAAAAGGCTGAGGCGGCAGAACCGGTTGCTGAAGTTTCTGCTGAACAGAAAGACGAAAGTGTGAAGGAAGCGTAACAATTGCATCGCGTTATGACTCGAAGGACGTTATTCAGTTGCAAGGAATGTCCAGAAATCAAAAAAACAGGCAAAAAACTTTGCCTGTTTTTTTTTGGTGTGGCTTTTCCGGCCTGAGGCGGCTATGTAACCGGAGCAGATTCGCGTCATGGCGATTTGACGCGAAACCGTCCGCAATGATTGACAATTTTGGGTAACTGGCATATAGTCCTCAAAGTACGACGGGTGGCGCGTTAGTTCCGTAATCAATGCTGATGTTGTCTTAACTTATTATCTAGACGAACCGTACATGCAAGATCTGAAACATCTAACCAGAAAAAGGTCCATCTTTTCTTTTGCAAAAAATACCAGAAAGAAAAGAACCTCAAAAAATACATTTAATTCCCTTGCTGAAAAGAAAACCAGGCAAAGTCGGCTCAGGGTTCTGCTGCCGATACTTGCGATCTTTCTGGCATCCTATCCATTGTTTTTTCTTCTGAAATCCTCCTCTGCATCCCTTTTTCTAAGTTTTGTTAAAGCTGCGGGCAAACGGCAGCATCAAACAGCCGAGCAACTCGATTCCTACAAGGGCTTTCGGATTGCCGCGGAAATGCTGAAAAACTCCGGTATGACCGATAAGGGGCTTGCTGCCGTGCTTCCCGACGGGAGAAAGGTCCTTTTCACAATTGATATGGCCCTTCAGGACCGGGTTCGGAATGTTATGGCGGAAAATGACGTGCCGTACGGTGTTTTTGTGGCAATTGAGCCCAAGACGGGCAGAATCCTTGCGATGGCCGGGCATTCGTCAATTGATCCGGCATGGGCCGACGCCGCATTTTTCAGGCTTTATCCCATGGCGTCACTTTTCAAGATAATCACTGCGTCGGCAGCATTGGAGCAGAAAAAGGTTGAGCCTGATACCATGTTTGCTTTCAGGGGCTACTCGTATTCCGAAAACCCGAAGCACTGGAGTGTAAAACCGGGCCAAAAAGGCCAGCAGATGTCGCTTGCCCTCGCCATGGGGAAGTCCATAAACCCTGTTTTCGGCAGGCTGGCCAGTGACGTTGTAGGCAGGGAATCCATCATGTCCTATGTAGAGCGGTTCGGGTTCAACCAGCACCTCTTTCCGGGGGCTCCTGTCGTGCCGAGTCGAGCCGCCGTTCCACAGGATGACCTCGAGCTGAAACTTATGGGCGCGGGACTCGGCCGTGAAGTAAAGATTTCACCCCTGCATGCTGCGGTGATGATGGCCGCGATAGCCAATCAGGGGACCATGATGGCCCCGATCCTGGCAAAAGAGATCAGAGACGTTGACAATGCGGTGGTCCTGGCTGATGTCCCTCAGAGCATACGGCGGCTGGTTACCGCAGAGACCGCCTTACAGCTCTCCGAGATGCTTCTTACGACCGTGAAGAGCGGGACGTCGAGGAGTGCTTTTCACGACAGAAACGGTAGGCCCAAATTAGCGTCAGTGGATATATGCGCCAAGACAGGCTCCATCAATGGAAATGAACCAGCGGGGAGCTACAGCTGGTTTGCCGCTTACGCGCCGGCGCAGGACCCGCAGATTGCTCTGGTCGCGCTGATAATCAATCAGGACAAATGGAAAATCAAGGCGTCGTATCTGGGCGAGCAGGCATTGGAACAGTTCTTTGCTTCCGACGGCCCGAGAGCCGTACACACGGGCTCTTGAGCACGTGGTTTCACGGTCCGCACTTCGAACGGTCCCATGAGCTTACCGACGAAAATGGGGTGAGATGCCGGAGGTGCGGAACCTGTTGCGTTGCACCGGATATTACCGCGCTGGGGAAACCTGTCGGAGTCCCCTGCAGCCATCTTGGGAACAGGATGGAATGTACCATATATCCCGTCCGGCCGGATGTCTGCCGTAGATATCTGCCGGATGAGATATGCGGGATCATTGCGGCTCCCACGTTGGACGAGAGAGTAGCTAACTATTTGCGGCTGTTTGGTTTTCTGTGAACGCTTTCCGGGGGGGATTATAACGATTCAGCGATAGTCTTCCTTCGTACAGTTCACCGTACGAAAACTGGGAAATCCAGTCTCCGATGGAGAGGAGGGTGTTTTCCCTGCCATCTGTTTTCGTATAGATGAACGGAAAGTGAAAATGGGCGGAAATTACCGCGTCACATCCGTCACGGAAACGGGTTTCAGCGAAATTACGTAATAATGTCTCGTAGTTCCACATCGAGTTGCGTATGCCATGCTTTTTTTTGCTCCGGAGACTCAGATGTTTCGCAACCCGTAAGACGAGAGCCTGCGGAAGCAAGGGAAATAGTGTCCTAGTAATACGGTTATGAAGAAGGAACCGGAGCAGCAGGTAACCACGGTCCCTGGTGTTTATCTGGTCGCCATGGCAGATGTACATCCGTCTGCCGTCCAGATCGAGGACTGCGGGATGAGGATGGATTTGGGCCCGGAGAGTTTCCGTGAAGAAGCGTCCCAGATGAAAGTCGTGGTTCCCTTCGAAGATCACGATCTCGGTGCCCGCTTCACTCAGCTCCATTAGCCGCTCCAGCACAGGGCGATAATGCGGGAACGCGGTTTCCTGAAAACCGACCCAGAACTCGAAAAGGTCCCCAAGGATAAAGAGAGACCGTGTATTGTCCTTAAGCTCCGACAGAAAACGGAGCAGCAGCCGATAGTTCGCATCAGTGGGATTTCTGAGGTGCGCGTCTGCAATAAAAACCCTTCGCATGGAGGGTACTATAGCGAAAAAGCGGGGAAAGGTAAAGGAACAGGGCCGTGGCTGCCTTGCACGAAAAAGCCTGGCCTTCGTCTCCGTCGGGAGTGGGCTTCGGAATGGGATTCATGCGCGACGTTGAAATAGTCTGGGACGACCTCCTGGATGCGTTCGAAAACGAGGATCCGGAAACCGTATTTTTTCTCGACAGGGAAACGGGAGAGGTATTTTCGGTTCCCATCGATTATGAGGATGATGATTTCTGGGAGGAGATAGAGTCAAACGAAGAACGCTATCTCCAGATTCCCGACTTCGATTACGATCAAGAACGCCAACTGCAACACGAATTCATCAAGGGAATAACCAACGCCTCGCTTAAGAGTATCTTTGCAAGGGCGCTCACAGGGAAGCGCCCTTTCGGGCGCCTTGACGACATTCTCTCATTTTATCCCGAGGAAAAAGAGCGGCTCGTCGCGCTCAAGGACGAGCTGACCGCCTCTAGAATACGCAATTGGCTGGAAATCAACGACATCTTTCTTTCCGATGAATAGCGGCGGGGCGTTATGCATGGTTTTCACGCTCTTTGCCAAGAGTATTGGCAACCTCACTGAGGGCATGGACAGGTACCGGGAAAAAGAATTGCGCACTGATGCCGGCGTCCCATGGGCGGCAGGTTCATGCCGATGAACCTGGCAACGACACACAAGGTCGGCATAACGCTGCTTGTGCTTGCAGCGATTTTCTACCTGGGCTATACCATAGCACACACGGTATCATGCCTGCTGCTGTCGTTTGTGCTGGCCTATCTGCTTGATCCGGTGGTAACCCTCCTGGAGCGCAGGCGTATCAGAAGGAGTTATGGAATCATCCTTCTCTATACGCTCCTGACCATAATCGCCTTCTTCTGCATCATCTTTCTGCTTCCCGTCATGAGCCAGCGATGGGAGGCACTTGTCGGTGAACTGCCGGGATATTTTCAAAAGCTCAAACAGATAGCCCTCGACTTGAAAGGACGCATCGGCCTTGGTTACGTGACTGAGGAGTGGAGCTGGCTGATCGATTCCGTACAATCCGGAGCAGACAAGGTACTGGCCCGACTGGGCGCGGGCGTCTATGCGGCTGTTTACAGAGTCGTCTTCAACCTCTTCAATCTTCTCCTTGCCCCGATCCTGGTCCTCTTCATGCTTTACTACAAACAGGAAACCATGGACGGTATCGCTCGATGGCTTCCCTCCTCACACAGGGATTTCGTGCTTGCGGTCGGCCGCGAGGTCAATCGCAGCATCGGCGGCTTTATACGGGGCCAGGTTATTGTCTCCATTATTGTGGCAGTGCTTTCATTTGTCGCCATGCTGTTGCTGGACGTGCGGCATCCGGTGTTTTGCGCCATTTTCGCAGGTGTAGCCTCCATTATTCCTTTCATCGGAGTGATCATTGCTACCGTCCCGCCGCTGTTTTTCGCCTTTGCCGAGTTCCAGAACGGTTTGATCCTGTTTCAGGTGATAATAGCGTTTTCAGTTATCTATTTCCTTGAGGGATACGTAATCAAGCCGCTGGTGTTCAAGGAATCCATGGATCTCAATCCTCTCGTTACCATCATCATGATTATGGCGCTGGGTGAACTCCTGGGCTTCTGGGGAATACTCCTTGCCGTCCCCATCACCGGAGCAATAAAAATCTTCTGCACCCAGCTACGCAATTCCAGGGACCGGAGTTCGGTCACGCCCTGATTCCGGCTTGGACGAAATATGACGGCAGAGGTTATATCGGTCATCTGAGGGGTTCATCTCTTCCAGAAGATCAGCCGCGCCGTCGGCATCGAGTCATGGAGCCGCTCCTCGGGAAGGAAAATCTTCCCCGGGAACCCGCGGAAGATGCGCTGGAGTTCGCCCGGTTGCAGGAGGTGCTCCTTTTTATGCGTGGTCGGAACGTAGGGTGAATCCAGCAGGGTGTCGAATACCATGACACCGCCGGGAGCAAGGGCGGCAACCGACTTGGGGATCAGATCCCGGAGCAGGAAGTTGAAATTGATGATCAGGTCGTACTGCTCATTGAAGCCATACTCTTCCAGGTTGAGCCGGCGAAAGTCGATGCGCAGTCCTTCCCGTTCCATCCAGCAGCGGGCCTTCTCCAGCCCCGCCCCCGAGATGTCCAGCCCGACGACACTGAATCCCTGGCCTGCCAGGAATATACTGTTTCTGCCTTCGCCGCAGGCGATATCGAGGGCGCGCCGGCCGGGGACAAGGGATTTGATGAGCTCCATGTTGTCGGACAGGTAGCGGGAGGGTTCCGTTCCGAGCACGCACTCCTCATCCCGGAAACGCTCATCCCATTTCATATGTGACACATTGTCGCGGTCCCTGTGCATTGAACACCCCTTGCTTTAGCCGGATTTTTCAACAGGCTGCCATTTTCCGTGAAATACCGTTTCAGGTCAAGAAGGAACTGGTTGACCCATGTGCCCTGAACACAACCGATACGAGCTTTCGGTCATCGTCCCCACCCTCAACGAGGCGGCGCTCATCGACGCCCTGCTGCGCAGCCTTGCCGATCAGCGCGGCCCGAACCTGGAAGTGCTGATATGCGACGGGGGGTCCACCGACGCCACCGTTGAAAAAGCGCTCGACATCGCGGTGGAATTTCCTTTTCCACTGCGGGTCATAACCGGTGAGAAGGGAAGGGGACGTCAGATGAACGCCGGCGCAAGGGCCGCGCAGGGGGAGTACCTCCTGTTTCTCCACGCCGATTCCCTGTTTCCGGACCAGCAGGCGCTGAGCACGGCGCTGAAGACCTTGCAACAGGAGATCGAGGAAACCGGCCGCCACCTCATCGCCGGCCGGTTCCGGCTCCTTTTCCGGCGTACCGCGACGACCTCCTCCTTTTTTTACTATTACTTGGAATGCAAGGCCCGTCTGGACCGCGTGGGATGTACCCATGGCGACCAGGGTTTTCTGTTGAGCCGCGCCTTATTCATGGAAGCAGGCCCCTTTGATGAATCATGCACGGTTCTGGAGGATACCCGCTTTGCCGAAACCGTGCGACGCACAGGGAGATGGCTTCTCTTCGGGCCGGAGATTGTCACCTCGGCCCGCCGGTACGAGACCGAAGGCGCGGCGAAACGACAGATACTCAACGCCGTCATCATGGCCCTCGACGCCGTCGGCAGGGATGATATGATCCGTGAACTGCCCGGGATATACTCCGCTCAAAAAGGATACGGACAGTTGCGGCTGCTTCCCTTCCTGCAGCGGATATCGAGGATGCTGGCCGACATGCCGTGGAGGAAGCGGGTGATTTTCTGGCAGGGGATAGGGGGATGTATGGTCAGGAATGCGTGGCAACCGGCGTTTGCGCTGGACGTGTCACGAAACTTCGGGAAAGGGCTCCCGCCCGGAAGGGGGGAGAAGGTCTGGCTCAGGCTTAGCGACAGGCTGCCGCTAGGTCTGCTCGCTTCACCACCGGTGAAGCTGGCGGCCGCCTGCATGGCGTGGTTCCTGTTCCGGTGCATTATGCTGTTTTCAGGTCGGAAGGGGCTCGGCACCTCGTAGAATGATATGGGCTGACTGAAGGACCGGCCCTTCAGCCGGTCCTGTCGAGGTTTTCGATAAACCATTTCAGCAAAGCGCTGTCCCCGTCCCTCATTTCAACGAACTCCACCCCGAAACCTGCCGGGAGTGAAGGCTTTTTCCGTTTTCCCGGACCGTTTTCCCATGCCACTACCCCCCTCGCCCTGACGGGCGGGTCTTCAGGGCCTGCCATGGCTATTTCGAGCAGGAGCTCTTGCTTTTCTTTCAGGCCCTTCTCGCATGCCACGTATACCCCTCCGCTGCTGAGATCCGCGATCGTCCCCGACAGGGAGAGGCCGTCTGCCAGGAAGTTGACCTGCGCGCGGTAGGGTATCCGCGGTTCCCGCCTGTCCACGGAATTCAGGTGGATGCGGGCCTTGTCCAGAAATTCCCTCCTGTCGATAGGCTTGGTCACATATCCGTCGCAACCCGCCTTCCTGCACAGTTCCACGTCTTCCAGCCTTCCCGAGGAGGTGACCATGACGACCGGGATGGAGCTCAGGGACGGGTCTGATTTGATACGTCCGCAGCAGGCGATTCCGCCCATTCCCGGCATGTGGACGTCCATGAACACCAGATCGGGTCGCTCCTTTCCGATGACCTCCAACGCCTCTTCGCCGCTCGTTGCGGTGAGGATGTGCACGGGAGAGAGCCTGAGGAAATTCTTCTCCAGTTCCAGAAAGAGTTTGGTGTCGTCCACCAGAAGTATCTTCTTCGTGGTCATTTGGTGCCGCCTCCCGAGATGGTGATCTCTTTCCATGTAATCACAAAAGCCCTGTTTGTCCAGAAAAAAGCGCGTCATGTCACAGCCGGATGCGGATCCCGTGCCGTTCCAGGAAACCTGCGACCTCTTGCTCACCCGGAATGCCGGCCCTGCCGCCGAGGCGGGTGCACTTCATGGCCGCCATGGCGGATGCGAACCGTATGGTGTCGGCAAGGTCCATGCCCCTGAGGAGACCGAAGATGTAACCGCCGTGGAAGACATCGCCCGCGCCGGTGGTATCGACGGCCGCGACCGGAAAGGCGGGTATCGCGATCAGTTCGCCGTCATGCCAGGTGATGCTCCCCAGGTTGCCCCTGGTTACGGTAAACACCCCGGGTCCCACGCTGACGGCCAGGGCATGGAGCCCGTGCGTGGTCCCGTCCCAGCCCAGGTCCAGGGCGAACTGTTCCGATGCCACGACATAGTCGCAGTGCCGGGCCGTTTCCAGCATGCCGGGCCGGCTTCTCCCGGCGTCGAGCATCACCGGCACGCCCCGCTCCCGGGCCTGTCGGGCCGCGAACAGCGAGGCTTCGGCAAGGAGGCCGTCGAGCAGGAGGAAATCGCATGGGTCGAGAAAACCGTGCGGGAGTTCGTCCGGAAGGAGCGGCATTCTACTCGGGCGCCGCCAGAAGATGGTGCGGCTGGCGGTGCCTTCTTCTATTGCGATGAAGGCTGTCTGCGATGCGGCGTTCTCTCTGGTCAGCAGGCCGGTCGTGGAGACCCCTTCCGCCAGCAGCGAACCGCGGATCTTTTCACCCTCGGGGTCGTCGCCGGTGATCCCGTAGAAGTCGCAGGGTATGCCGAGTCTCGTAAGCGCAACCAGCGCCGTGGCGACCGGACCACCCCCCTGTTCCTGCCAATCACGGACCTCCACCTTGGTGTCCACGGCCGGGAAGGAGTCCACCACGGCTAGGTAATCCCACGAGCACTGCCCGATTCCGACGACCCTCACTTATGCCTCCTAAACCACGATTCTCAGGAAATCGGGCACCGTCCTGATCCGGACCGGGGCGTCGAGATAATAGTCGCCGTCCGCCTGGAGCGGCTTGACGCCCCGCACCTCAACATCCCGGGCTGCGAAAGTGCGGATCCCCGCGCCGCCTGCCCCCTTTCCGGACACGAGCGACCAGGCAGCCTTCAGGATGCCCCGCCTGGTCCCGTGGAGCATGCATACCATGCGGAATTCCGGATCGAACAGGGAAGCACTGGGTGCAATGAGGAAATTGCCGCCGTATTTCGCGGCATTGCACACGATGACGCTGTGGCAGTCGGTCGTTACGTCGCTGGAGACGACCTCCAGCCTTCCGCTTTCCCACGACAAGAGGAGACGAAGCGCTGAGAGGAGGTAGGCCCCTTTGCGCAGCAGTCGTTTCTCGGCTGTGCGAACACCCTTTACGATTGCGCCGTCCACACCGATTCCGGCCATGAGAAGAAAGTATCGGCCGGTTTCCCCTTTCTCAATATATCCGACTGAAGCGGAGCGGGACACCCCGGCGGCGATCTTCTCCAGCGCATGGGAAGGCGAAGTGATCCCCAGCTCGCGCGAGAGGACGTTTGAGGTGCCGAACGGGAGGACCGCAAGGGTTGCCCTGCCGGGGACAAGACCGTTGACGACGCCGTTGATGGTGCCGTCCCCGCCTGCGACGACAACCAGGGGCGAGGTCGGGCCGCGGCATATCTCGCCCGCGCACCGTGCCGCATCGTCGGGTGTGCTGACCTCCAGGGTTTCCGGGGCGAAGCCGTATCCTCTGAGCGCCGACAGTGTCTCCCCAATCCTCCCGGGCGAATAGCCTCCCGAGAGCGGGTTGACCAGGAGAACGCATGTATCCCTCATGACGATGTATCCTCTTTTGCCGGATTCCTGCGTGATACAGGATAATTAAATGGAAAACCGCGCCGGGACAAGGTCTCCGGCGCGGTTTCTTCTTGTGGGTGGAAAGCGGGTTGATTCGGCTACTCCTCCCGGTACCAGCCGGAAAGGTGAGGCTGAAACACGTTGTCGATGATGTGGATGACGCCGT
>Ga0228535_1001852_pt1 | contig 26404 bp, 18 predicted proteins | sample SJ1metagenome_FD_168457 | JGI IMG/M metagenome (GOLD analysis project Ga0228535, IMG submission 168457) | Enriched culture of PCE-dechlorinating microbial communities from Ithaca, New York, USA - SJ1 | ecosystem: Engineered > Modeled > Simulated communities (microbial... > Unclassified | place...
GAAAAAAGAAATCTACCATCAATGCCGAGCTGATCATTTTATGTCAGGCAAATTTTTTGTATATTCGGTAGTGATGTATTTTTGTCAATCTATTTTAGAACATGAAGATTTTAAATTTTCTCGAAAAAACCAACAATTTTTCAGAAAACCATTTTAAATTTAAAATTATTGTTATCTTTGCGACCCTAATATTTTCCAAACAAATTAAAATATGGAAACAAAATTTTGTAGTATGTTTATAATAAGCAGGTTAGATAGTTTCAGATTTTATTGTTCAACAAAAAAATTAAACCCATGAAGAATCGTTATCGTTCTCTTTTCTTTGCTTTTTTTCTTGCTTTGTTGCCTCTGAGTTTCACTCATGCCGTTAAAGCCTATCCATTTCCTGTTCAGATTACGCAACCGGACGGAACTGTGCTTACCATTCGCATTCATGGTGATGAGTTTCATCATATTAAAACAACTGTTGATGGCTATTTAGTAAAACAAAATGCAAAAGGTTACTGGACGTATGCTTCACAGGATGCTGCCGGCAGAATCACTCCAAGTGAAGTTATAGCCAGAAATGTTTCAAGTCGTTCCGCACAGGATATTCAATTTCTGAAAAGTTTGAAAATTTCTTCCTCTGTTTCCCTGCAACATGTAAAAGCTTCCGGTCGCCAATTTCAGAAGCCACAACTTTCTGTTCGCAAAAATGCCTTTCCTCTGTCAAATTCACCACGTTCGCTGGTTATTCTGGTAAATTTTTCCGATAAAAGTTTTGTAACCTCTTCTGCTCAATCGGCTTTTACCAATCTGCTCAATCAAAGCGGTTACAGTGCCAATGGTGCTACTGGTTCGGCACGCGACTATTTCATGGCAAGCTCTTACGGAAAATTTTCTCCAGAATTTGATGTGGTAGGCCCTTACACTTTATCAAAAACAATGCAAAGTTACGGAGCCAATGATGCGGATGGATACGATGTGGATCCGGCACGAATGATTGTTGATGCCTGTAAGGCAGCCGACAATGCCGGAGTAAATTTTTCGCAATATGACACCGACAACGATGGACTGATAGACAACATATTCGTTTATTACGCCGGCTACAACGAGGCGGAAGGCGCATCAGAAAATACGATTTGGCCACACCGATGGGTAGTTTATACCAGCCAAGAATCTTCAACCGATTATACTTATGATGGTACAGTGGCTTCTGTTACTTTCGATGGCGTTCGGCTGTACGATTACGCCTGTACTTCAGAACTGAAAGGAACTTCCGGTTCAAATATGTGTGGAGTGGGAACTTTTTGCCATGAATTCGGTCATGTTCTGGGGTTACCCGATTATTATCACACTGCCGAAGACAAAACAACATTAGACTACTGGAACATTATGGATGCCGGTAATTACTTGAACGATGGAAGAACGCCTCCCGTTTATTCGACTTACGACCGTTTTTATTTGGGCTGGCTAACTCCCGAAGAAGCCAATACACCAAGCAACCTGACTCTGAAACCTATTTATCAGGGCACAACGCAACCGTCAAACACCCTTCAGCAAAGCTATTTACTTTCGGCTACTACACACAACTTGGTAGGAAATAATCCCTCTCCAAAAGAGTTTTTTGTACTCGAATATCGTAAAAAGACCGGTTGGGATGCTTATCTACCTGCCGAAGGAATGCTTATTTGGCACATCGATTACGATCAAACGGCTTGGGACAACAACGAACCCAACAACTACACCGGAACTACTCAAACAGCAAGCAGCCACATGAGAGTTTACCTGCAACCTTTGAGCGGCTCTACCACCACTCCGGGAACAGCTTTCACAAGCGGATCATTCACACCAACAACATGGTCGGGAACAAACATTAATCGAGCAATCACAGAAATTTCCAAATCATCAGATCAAGTTACTTTCAAGTTGATGGGTGGCGAAATCGAAGACCCAAACAAAGCTCTGATAAAACTCGGCGTTATTCAGTCTCAACTTGTTTTTCCTTACACAGCCGTAAACAATGCTGCCCTGAAAGTAATCAACATTAAAACGAACGGAATAACCGGGAATTTGACCGTTACCCTCAGCGGCGATCAGGCAGAAATGTTTTCCGTTTCGGCAAATTCCATTACTCAGAATGCAGCCAATAGCACTGATGGTGTAAATCTCAACATTACTTATCGGCCAACGACTTCAGGCGAACACACCGCTGTGCTCTCTATTTCAGGTGGCGGACTTTCTCCCGACAAAGTTATTCTGCTGAAAGGAACCGGACAACCACAATAAAATGGTTGAATGAACATTGACGAAAATCGATTTAAAAAGTAAGCACCTACTTTTTAAATCGATTTTTTCGTGTTTAAAAATATTGCCCCCTATAGGGTAACATGGGTGTCTTGAAAAAGTACGGAAAACAGGAGAAAATGAAAAACCTTATCCATAATCTTGTAATCTTAGTAACCATTTAATGTTTCTTGGCTGGCATCTTTATATCGTTGTTGTTTGGTTTTTCAAGCTGTATTGTATATCGGCTGATTCAAATTTGCAAAAAAGTCATGGCTTTTTTATGATGCATGAATAAACTGAAATTTACCAAAATTCCAATTTATCAAACATTTTATGTAAATTTCGCACTGGCCGGTTGAGTCTGCTATGTGAAAAACTTACCATAAAATTTCATTATCCGAAAGAAAATCTTTAATTTTGCATTCTATTATTTAAACAACACACAAATTTAAAATCCTAAAGATAACCATTCTTATGTCGAAGAAAAAGGGAAAAGGTCAAGACGAGTTGGCAAATGTGGAACATGCTTTATCAGCATCCGAACTGTTTTTCGAAAAGTATCAGAAGCAGATTCTATACGTAGTAGGAGCTTTGATAATGGTTGTTCTGGTTGTATTGGCAGTGCGTAATTTTTATTTGACTCCTCGTGAAAAAGCAGCACAAAATGAAATGTACCATGCTCAATACTATTTCAATCTCGATTCGTTTCAGGTTGCACTTAATGGGAAAGAACCCGAGTTTATGGGTTTTAAACAAATAGTATCGGAATACGGAATAACACCTTCGGGTAATTTGGCCGCTGCATATGCCGGTATTTGCTATTATAAGTTAGGGCAATTTGAAAATGCCATTAAATACCTGACTCGATTTGATGGGAACAACAGTTATTTCTCTACTTCTGTCATTGGTTTATTGGGCGATTGTTTTGTAGAAATCGGTCAGAATGATAAAGCTTTGACTTATTTCAACAAGGCTATTGCAGTTGAAAATGAGGTTTTGAGCCCCCTTTATTTGAAAAAAGCCGGCCTGCTTTGCGAATCGATGAATCAACTTAAAAAGGCCGAAGAATATTTTCTTCAAATTAAGGAAAAATATCCAAAAAGTATGGAGGCAGGCGACATCGACAAATATCTTGCACGCGTTCAGAACTAATTTGACGTTTTTTGTCGGGTAAAATTTGAAAAAATTGATTTTAAAAAAATATCATAAAAAATTACATTATAACCAATGTCCACAGAATATAAAAATCTTTCCTCCTATAACGAAGATGAAATGCCGGATAAAAGCAAGGTTTTTCTGCAACAATACGGCATTGTGGTAGCTGATTGGAATCCTCAAATCACCCATGCCATGTTGGAGGGAGCTTATAATGCCTTGATAGAAAACGGCTCAAATCCCGAATTAATCAATATTGTTCATGTACCGGGTACTTTTGAGCTGACTTATGGCGCTAAACAGCTGTTGGAGCAATATGAAGAAATGGACCATATAAAACGACACAAGTATGCAGCTATCATAGCTTTGGGTTGTGTAATTCAAGGAGAAACGCCCCATTTTAATTATGTCTGCGAAGGTGTTACAAACGGAATTGCATATTTAAATGCCAATTCAGTAGGTTGTCCTGTGATTTTTGGTGTTCTTACTACCAAAACACTCCAGCAGGCTCTCGACCGTGCCGGAGGAATCAATGGCAACAAAGGCGTTGAGGCTGCCATTACCGCCATAAAAATGGCAAATATCGATTGGTAAATATTTTTCTCAACCAATATTTTACAACTTTTCCGCAAGCAGCTTGCTCAATAGAGCATTGGCTTTCCAAGTTGAGGGCGAGGGTTTGAGGATTGTTCTTTTTTCCTCTAATGAAAAGCGACCATTTACTGATCGCTTTTTACTTTTTATCGGATAGTGAAAATTGGAATTATTCAATTTTCTTTTGGCCGAATTGTTTTGGTTTGAATTTTTTGAGGAGGAGCTGCATTTTTTTCAAAAACCTGCTTCAAACTATCTTGCCACTGAGGAACAAAATAGCGCAACAACCGAATGCTGTCAAGCTGAACATTGAAATTTCCATTATATTGCTTGCAACCCAACAGCAAGCCGGTAACAGAATCGACTTTATAGGGAAATCTGGCCCGAAGTCGGAGTGTGTAACGACGCAATATGCTGTCGTTGAAAGTTTTTTGAAATATACTGTCCGTTTTCCCATTCGCATAATGAATTTTCATTACTACATAAGGGTGAACACAGGAATCTTCAGGAGCAATTCTTTCCAAAAATTGAAGTTCGTAAACATCTTGTGTCATCAGATAAGGCTGCTGAATTTTAAAAGGTAATTTCGTTCGAGCCGAGTCCGGAGTAAACCGATAACTCGGATGAAGATTCCATAAATTGGCCGTCAACATTCGGGGCCCAACAGAATCTGGCGACTGATATTTTCCCTTAACGATGTCTTCTCTGAGATGATTAAGATTTTGCAGTACTTCAGCATAAATGCGTTCAAATTTTTTGGGATTTTTGGCATACCATACCATAGAAGAATCAAATTCTGCTTTTGTAATGCCGTGTTTTTTAAGTAAGGATTCAAAATACAAAGTACCTTCAGGAGTATAATATTGGTTTGTTGTCTGAAGAGTGCCGTGCAACAAATGATATTCGGTAAGCATGTTCACCATTTCCTTCTTACTCAGCACATTTTTGGGTCGATTATCGCAAGCCGGCAGCAGAAAAAGCGCAAGGAGCAAAAAGAAAGAAAAGATTTTATTTGGACTGCTCAGCAACATTGGTTTTTTCTTTTTTCTCAAAACTTGCATTTAATTCTTTTCGATAGAAAATCAGAATAATAAACACGGAAATTGTAATGGCAGCATCGGCAACATTGAAAACAGGTCGGAAAAATATTGTCTCACCCGCAGCATTTTTTATAAGCGGGAAATAAAGCATATCGACCACTTTTCCGTAAAATAGCGGGGCATAACCGCCTTCGGGAGGTAAAAAAGTAGCCACTTTTCCATAGCTGTCGCTGAAAAGGACGCCATAGAAAACAGAGTCGAAAATATTTCCTGCTGCGCCGGCCAAAAGCAATGAAATGGACAACACATAACCGGTACGAAAATTTCGCTTAATTAGCGATCGAATGTAGAATATGATCAAAACAACTGCGCCAATTCTGAAAGCAGTCAGGAAAAGCTTGTCCAACAATTCAATGCCGAAAGCCATTCCGTTGTTTTCGATAAAATAAATCTGAAACCAACTAAAAATATCGATATGATCGCCTAAAGCAAAATGCGTTTTGATGTAAAATTTGCTGGCTTGATCTACAAGCAAAACAAGGATTATCAATAAAACCGATTTTTTTGTAGTTGACATGAACAAAAGCTGCTTTTATTAAAAAATTGGCAACAAAGAAAATACTCTGTTGCCGTCTTTAATAGTGGATAGAATATATAAATTATTTTTTCGACTTTTTGGCTTCAATACTTAGTGTAGCATGAGGAACCGCACGCAAGCGTTCCTTAGGGATCAGCTTGCCGGTCTCGCGACAAATTCCGTATGTTTTGTTCTCAATTCTAACAAGAGCAGCCTGCAAATGCTGAATGAATTGGAGCTGACGCTGAGCTAAACGTCCGGCTTCTTCTTTTGAAAGTGTAGATGCACCTTCTTCCAAAACCTTAAAGGTTGGAGAAGTATCGGTTACATCATTCCCATCACTATTGGTAACACCGTTGCGTAATAATTCGTAATCTTTTTGAGCTTTTTCCAACTTTTCGAGGATAATCTGACGAAATTCTTCCAGCTCTTCATCCGAATATCTTGTTTTTTCTGACATAATCGTAAAACTTTATTTTGTTTAATCCCTTTGTTTCGGTTCAGCATTCTGCAAATGCTGAATTTTTAATAATGTGCGAAAATAATCGTTTTTTTTCTCTTTTCCAATTATTTTAGTAATAATTTTGTTGCTTTTTCAGCACGTTTTTTCAACTTTAACCTTCACCATATATTCATCAAAATCAAGCTCAATGCCATCTTCCAGTTTATCTACCAAAGAAATGCCGGCAGCCAATGTTTGAGAGGAAATATAGTTCGAAAATTCCGTAACGGCATGGTTGATTTCATCTCTTTTTTCAATTTCAACAGTTATTCTGTCGGTTATTTCATAGCCATTTTGCTTGCGTATATTTTGAATTCGGTTTACCAATTCGCGCGCAATTCCTTCTTTGAGCAATTCATCCGTCACGGTAATATCCAGCGCAACGGTAAGTTTTCCTTCATTGGCAGTAAGCCAGCCCGGCATATCCTCCGTTATTATTTCGACGTCATCTGTTGTAAGTTGAACTTCCCCACCGGGCAAATTTAAAATAAAAATTCCATTTTGCTCCAGTTCGGCAATTTCTTTATTGCTCAATTTTGCGGTTGCCTCTGCAATTTCTTTCATTTGTTTGCCGTATTTTTTACCCAAAACCTTAAAATTGAGTTTTACCTTTTTGGTTAAATTTGCCATTTCCATATTGGCCGGTATCACTTGCAATTCTTTTATGTTTACTTCGGCTTTAATTAAATCGGCCACATAACTAATTTGCTGATAGATTTTATCATCGGCAGCCGGAACAATAGCTTTAGAAAGTGGCTGACGAACTTTCTTCCCTGCTTTTCGGCGCAGAGAAAGAATCATGGAGGAGATTTGCTGAGCCAGTTGCATGCATTCTTCCAGATTTTTGTCCATCAACTTTTCGTCGTAAACGGGAAAATTGCTTAAATGAACAGATTCGCAATTATTTTTTCCCGTAACTTCATTCAAGTCGAGAAACAATTGGTCGGCATAAAATGGAGCGATTGGAGCCATTAATTTGGCAACGGTTTCCAAACAGATATAAAGCGTTTGATAAGCCGAGATTTTGTCCTTGTTGTATTCTCCACCCCAAAATCTTTTCCGATTCAAGCGAACATACCAATTGCTCAGATTTTCGGTAACAAAATCGGAAATTGCTCTGCCTGCTCTTGTTGGATCGTAATCTTCGTAATATTCACCAACTTCCTTTATCAATGTATTTAACAATGATATTATCCATCGGTCGATTTCCGGACGATTTTCCACAGGAATTTCGGGCTCGCTGCAAGTAAATTCATCTACATTGGCATAAAGAGCAAAGAAAGAATAAGTATTATAAAGCGTTCCAAAGAATTTCCTTCTCACTTCTTCCACTCCTTCAATATCAAATTTCAAATTGTCCCAGGGAGCGGAATTGGTCATCATATACCACCGCAAGGGGTCAGAACCGTATTTTTCGATGGTTTCAAAAGGATCTACCACGTTGCCCAAACGTTTCGACATTTTATTTCCATTTTTGTCGAGCACCAAGCCATTGGAAACAACATTTTTATAGGCTACCGAACCTTTCACCATTGTGCTGATGGCATGTAAAGTAAAAAACCACCCACGTGTCTGATCCACTCCTTCCGAAATAAAATCGGCCGGATAAAAAGTATGTTGATCAATGGCTTCTCTGTTCTCGAAAGGATAATGCAACTGTGCAAATGGCATCGATCCCGAATCGAACCAAACGTCAATCAAGTCCGGCTCTCTTCTCATGGGTTTTCCCGATTTAGAGACGAGCACAATATTGTCCACATAAGGACGATGCAAATCGACATTTTGAACAGCATAATTTTCACGTGAATAATCGCCGGATTTGAAATTTTTATAGGGATTGGATGTCATAAAACCGGCTTGTATGGATTTCTCAATTCCTGAAATCAATTCATCTACAGAACCAATGCAAATTTCTTCCGAACCATCTTCCGTGCGCCAGATGGGAAGCGGAGTTCCCCAAAATCTACTTCGTGAAAGATTCCAATCCTGAAGATTTTCGAGCCATTTTCCAAAACGTCCATTTCCCGTAGAAGCAGGTTTCCAATTGATGGTTTGGTTCAATGCAATCATTTCATCCCGTAAAGCGGTAGTCTTAATAAACCAGCTGTCCAGCGGATAATATAACACCGGTTTGTCGGTTCGCCAGCAATGCGGATAACTGTGTATGTATTTCTCAATTTTAAATACCAATCCCTGTTGTTTGAGCATGACGCACAAGTCAATATCCAGCGTTGAATCTTCGGTTTTTTCTACAGACGAATTTTTATCTGACTGATTTTCCGGTTCAAAAGCTGAAATATATTCATTCTTAACATATCTGCCGGCGTATTCTCTGTAAAGCGAAACATTTATATTTTTAGAAACAAATTCGGGATCAAGATCTTCCAATTTAAAAAATTTTCCCGTTCTGTCCACCATTGGTTGCTTGTTCCCGTCCTTGTCGAGCAACAGCATGGGTGGTATGTTATTTTGTTTTGCCACCCTATCGTCATCAGCTCCAAATGTCGGTGCAATGTGAACGATTCCGGTTCCTTCGTCCGTAGAAACAAAATCTCCCGCAATAACACGAAAAGCATTTTCTCCGGGATTAACCCACGGAATAAGCTGTTCGTATCGAATGCGGACCAATTCGCTGCCTTTGCATTCGTCCAAAATGCGGTAAGGTATATTTTTATCACCCGGCTGATAATTTTCAAAAGGAAGATTTTCGTTTTTTTGGTTTAAATACGTGTTTACCAAATCTTTGGCCAAAATTACTTTTATGGGTTTCCCGGTATAAGGATTGAACGTTTCTACAAGCACATACGTAATATTTGGCCCTACGCACAAGGCTGTATTGGAAGGTAAAGTCCAAGGTGTAGTGGTCCATGCCAGGAAATAGCAATCGCCATTTATTTTAGTTTTGAATGGCAAAGAAGAAGTATCCTTCACTTTGAACTGAGCAACGCAGGTAGTATCTTTCACATCGCGATAGCAACCCGGCTGATTCAGCTCGTGCGTGCTCAATCCGGTTCCTGCTGCCGGAGAATAAGGTTGTATGGTATAGCCCTTGTAAAGCAATTCTTTATCATAAAGCTGTTTGAGCAACCACCAAAGTGTTTCAATATAACGATTGTCGTAGGTAATGTAAGGATCATCCAAATCAATCCAATAACCCATTTTTGTGGTCAAATCTTCCCACTCGCGGGTATATTTCATCACATCCCGACGACAAGCTGCATTGTATTCTTCTATACTGATTTTCTTACCAATATCTTCTTTAGTGATTCCCAACGATTTTTCCACGCTCAACTCAACCGGAAGTCCATGCGTATCCCATCCTGCTTTTCTTTTAACCTGAAAACCCTGCATGGTTTTATAACGGCAGAAAAGGTCTTTTATGGTTCGGGACATAACATGATGGATGCCCGGCATACCGTTGGCCGAAGGCGGGCCTTCATAAAATACAAACGTTGGTTCTCCTTCTCGAATTTGAATGCTTTTGTGGAAAATGTCTTTTTCTTTCCAACGTAAAAGCATTTTTTTGTTGACTTCCGAAAGATCTAAAGAAGAGTATTCTGCAAACTTTTTCATATCGTGTTTATCCTCTGATTCCTGTCTTTAACCAATAGCAAAAACGCTGAAAATCCGAATTGCATAAAAATTTTTGATAGAACTCAATTTCTGAGATTCCTTCCTGCTTTTTTCGGCTTTCTTTGCTGTTTTTTTGGAAGGTGCAAAATTACTAAATTTTATTGAAAAACGAAAAGTCGGATACAAAGAAGTATTCGGGCATTGGTTATGGAACTGAAAGACTAATAATTATTTGAAGAAAAAAAGGTTACCTTGTTTGGTGTTTCCTCCTTGATTTATTTCTCCGAAAACTACATCGCCCGATTCCGATTCGGTTTTTCAACATCAACAGTTTGTTAAAAATATATCGGAAAAATGTCCGAAGGCTTACCAGCAGGCTTTGTATATCATTGTTTTACAAAATTATATTGAAAAAGAAATCCCTTAATTTTTGCCCGTACCCGAGCAAAATATTAAGATACAGCGACCCAAGACATCACGGCAGATAAAATTAATATCTCCATTAAGGTAAGATTTAAAACTTTTGTTTAACTTCGTAGCCGGGATAACTAATAGTTACTACAGAAACTCCTATATTAATTGAGTTTGCGGTTTGTTGCATCTTTAAAGTGTTTGGAATTACCATGCATCCACTGACCATCAGCTGCTTAATCAATTTTTTTGCGTGAAACTTTGCTTTTTAATCAATAAGCTGCCAATTTATTAAAAGATATTTTGCCGAAGCATTTTAAAAAGAATTTTCCTTTTCAGTTTAATTTTTTTATTGATCAATAAAAAATTATGAACAATTTCATTACCAACAGCAACAAAAAGCAGTTAAAAACACGTCTGACCGAACTTCTATCCAAAAGTGAAGAGCTGAAATTTCTGGTCGGATTTTTTTATTTTTCTGGCTTAAGAGAATTGTACGATGGCTTGCAATCGAACGATAAAGTGAAACTAAAAGTGCTGATCGGCTTAAATGTGGACAAAACCATTTACGGACTGACCGAATATGGCGAAAATGACATAAAACTTACTGATGACGAACGAATAGAAAACTTTTTTACTTCCATCCGAAAGTCCATAAATTCAGATGTTTTTGACAATAAAGATTTTTATGAGCAGGTGAAATTTTTCCTTCAAAAAATAAAGGATGACGAAATTATTCTCAGAAAATCACGCGAACCCAATCATGCCAAGCTCTACATTTTTAAACTGGAAGATGGACAAATCGGACGCAACAAACTATTTATTACGGGCAGCAGCAATTTGACTTCAGCCGGATTGGTGTCGCAAGAAGAATTTAATGTCGAAATTAGCGATTATGGTTTTGATGAAGCAGAAAGTTATTTTGATGAACTCTGGAATAATGCCATAAAAATTACAGAAAACGACGAGTTGAAGGAAAAAATTGTCACAGTTGTTGAACATGAAACGCTGGTGAAAAAAATTACGCCTTTTGAAGCTTATCTTTTTGTTTTGAAAAATTATCTTGACACCTTTCGTGGAAAAGAAGTTACGCAACGGCTTACAGAAGTGCTTGAAGAAAATGGATACAAAGCCTATCGTTACCAGTTAGATGCCGTTCAACAAGCACTTTCCATTACTGAAAACAACAACGGCGTAATCATTGCCGATGTAGTGGGATTGGGAAAAACCATTATTGCTTGCAGCATTGCTTTTGAACTCAAAAAGCGTGGAATTGTAATTGCACCTCCGGGCATCATAGGCGATAAAGCCAAATCGGAAGGCTGGAAAAAATATCTTGAACAATTTCATCTGGCTTCTCTTGGCTGGGAAGCTTTTTCACTTGGCGACCTCGAACACGTTTCGGAATTTGTTTCGAAAACCAACGATATCGAAGTGGTAATTATTGACGAAGCGCATCGATTCAGAAATGAAGATACCAAAGATTACGAGTATTTGAAAAATATTTGTCGCAACAAAATCGTTATCTTGCTCACTGCTACTCCTTTCAACAACAAACCAGCCGATATATTCTCGCTGCTCAAACTCTTTATTGTTCCCAAAAAATCAAGTATTACCCTTGATGATGATTTGGAAAACAAATTCAGAACATTCAAATCGGAATTTGATAAACTTTCCTACATCAAGCGATATTACCAATCGTCTGACCGGCAAAAGCAAAACAGAGCCCTTTCTTATTATAATGATTTATTTGGCGACGAAAAGATAGTCGATTCGACTAAAATAAAAAAACGAACAGAAATTCTGGCAAAACAAATTCGCGATGTTATTGAGCCGGTGATTATTCGCCGAAATCGGCTGGACATTCAAAATCATCCCTACTACAAAAATGAAGTAAACGAGCTCTCCATTGTAGAATCTCCAAAAGAATGGTTCTATGAACTGAACAAGGAACAATCGGTATTTTACGACAAAATCATTCAACAATACTTTGCCTTGCCTGATGATGGAGGACGTTTTAAAGGAGCCATTTACAAACCTTTTGAATATGAGTTGCAAAAAGGAAAAAAAGGACAGCTGGGCAAAGAAGAAAATTTCCAATATTTGCAACAATTCAACTTGTACGATTTTATGCGGCGATTGCTGGTAAAACGTTTCGAAAGTTCATTTGGCGCTTTTGAACAAAGCGTGAAAAACTTCATCAACATCCATCAAATTGTATTGGAATTTATCCAAAAAACCGATAAATATATTCTCGACAGGAATTTGCTGGAAAAAATTTATGAATTGGATGCCGACGAAATTGAAAATTATTTGCAAGAATATTCTGAAAAAATCAAAAATAATGTATATCCTAAAAACCATAAAGTGTATGAACTGAAAAAATTTGAACGTCAAACCGAATTTATTCAGGATATTCAATCAGATATTGCATTATTCCAGCAGATTCTTAACGAATTGCACAAACTGAATCTGGTAGCAAAAGACCCCAAAGCCGAATGCCTCATCGAAGAAGTAAAAACAATACTCCACGCTCCGCCCAAAAAGCTCCATGAACCGAAAAGAAAAGTTATCATTTTTTCGGAATATACCGATACGGTCAATTATCTGGCTCCCTTGCTCACCCAAGTTTTCAACGCACGTGTACTGGTGGTTGCCGGAGATTTGTCGGCAAGTAAAATCAAAGAAATCAATAAAAATTTCGATGCCTCCGCTACTCAACAGGCTGACGATTATGATATCTTATTGACTACCGATAAAATTTCGGAAGGATTCAATTTGAATCGTGCCGGCATGGTAATCAATTACGATGTTCCCTGGAATCCGGTACGCGTGATTCAACGTGTAGGAAGAATCAACCGCATCAGCAGAAAAGTTTTTGATAAACTTTACATTATCAACTTTTTCCCTACCGAAAAAGGTTCGGATCTGGTTCATTCAAGAGAAATTGCGGCACAAAAAATGTTCATGATTCACAATACGCTGGGCGAAGATGCCAAAATTTTCGATATCGACGAAGAACCTACGCCATCAGGACTTTATAACAAAATTCTGCAAAGTCCAGATGCAATCGAAGGCGAAAGTTCCTATACGAAAATATCGAAAGAATTTGAAGCATGGAAAGAAAAATATCCAGATATGGTGGCTTCGCTGAAAGATTTTCCTTCGCGCATAAAAGTTGCCAAAGATGGTGCAGAAAATGAATTGTTTGTGGTTATCAAAAAACAAAAGCTTTTTGTTCATCAACAGCTCTATGATGCAAAGGAAGGAAGTGAAAATCATTTTATTAAAGAAGTGGAAGATATTCTCGAAAAAATAAAAGCCGACATAAACGAACCTCCTTTACCCTTGAGTAACCAATTCTGGGAAGAATACAAAACGATTAAAAATTATCAGGAAAATAAAAAAAATAATAAGCCGCTCCCTGATAACAACCTGCAAACGCGTGCTTTTAATGTGTTGCGTAATTTCTTAAAAATAAATGATAATCAATCGGTTACCATACTAAAACCTTTTGTAAGAATGCTGCTGGAAGATTTACTCGATTACGGTACGCTTTCCGATTACACCATCAGAAGAATTGCCAATATTGACATTGATAAAAATTTCACAAAAGCAGTTGATGAACTGAAATCCATTGAAAAAGAATTGGGGAGCGATTATTTATACAAAGAAAAACAACGTATTTCCGATGTCTCGAAAGAAATTATTATTGCCATCGAAAACAAAAAAACGAATGAATTGCCAACACAAAATACATTCAATGACAACATTTCAAAATAAATATTGAATGGAATTTTTCGTTCAATTCAATAAATGGATTATAATGCCAAACCCTATTCACGGCATCATCATTATCAATAAAATCAATGACGCAAAACAAATCAATAAATTGCAACCATCAAAAAATCAATTGATTTGGCAACGGAATGATGCCGAACACATTATTCGCAACGACATGAATTAAATCGCATTCGCCAATATATTTTTGAGAATCCTTTGAAATGGGAAAACGATAAAAATTTCATAACAATAAACCAAAAAACGTATGGATGATAAAAAAGAAATCCTGACCATCTTAGACAAAATCATCAACGATTTTTCAATCGATAACCTTGTTCGTTTGTTCCAAAACAAAACCACCAAATTTCGCATGCTGCAATCGCCTGCATCCCAACCATTATTTACTGATGGTTTATTGCTGGGAGAATTTGATTGCGGCGATGAAAGTGTTTGTATTTTTACCTTCAAAACCCATCAACCTTTAACCGAACGCTCGGGCAAAAAGGCACAATACGAATTGGCAAAGAAAATGCTGAAAGAGCAAATACGTTATGATGGCGGATTTTTCATTTTTTACGACGAACAGGGAAATTTTCGTTTCTCTTTGATTTACGATATTCCTTTATCGGCCGGAACAAGAGAATGGAGCAATTTTAAACGCTACACCTACTACGTTGGCAAAGAACAAACCAACAAAACCTTCATCCAGCAAATGGCCGAAGCCGATTTTTCTTCGCTCAACTCCATCATCAAGGCATTCAGCGTAGAAAAAGTTACCCGTGAATTCTACAACGATATTGCCAACTGGTATTTCTGGGCACTGCAAAAGGTGCAATTTCCAAAGGATGCGGAGCAGCAATCCAATGGAAGAAACATTGCTCTTATTCGTTTTATTACCCGCATCATTTTTGTATGGTTTATGAAGGAAAAAAAATTGATCAGTCCTCAGCTTTTCGATTTTGACCACATTAAAAATATCCTGAAAAGCACAGACGACAACGAAAGTACTTACTACAAAGCCATTCTTCAAAATTTATTTTTTGCGACACTTAATACGCCCATTCCCGAAAGAAAATTTAGAACAGAAAATAGATTTCAGGGTAAAAACGAAGATTACATGAATCATGAATATTTTCGTTATCAAGAACTTTTCTCTGATCCCAAACAGGATATCAACCTTCTGTTCAACGAAATTCCTTTTCTCAACGGCGGACTGTTTGAATGTCTGGATAAGCCAAAAAACGATCCTTCCAATGATACGGGCGACGAAATTCGCATGGATGGATTTTCGGATAAAAAAGAAAATCAACCCATCTTTCCCAACGAACTTTTCTTTTCAAAAGAAAAAAACGTCGACTTGACGGAATATTATGGTGATACAAAATATAAAAATACCAGAGTACAAGGGTTAATTTCTATTTTAAATGCCTACAATTTCACGGTAGATGAAAATACTCCTCTTGACGAAGAAGTAGCGCTCGATCCTGAGTTGTTGGGAAAAGTATTCGAAAACCTGCTGGCTTCCTACAATCCCGAAACAGCAACCACAGCACGCAAAGCTACCGGAAGTTATTATACGCCACGCGAAATTGTGGATTATATGGTAACCGAATCGCTCAAGTATTATTTTAAAACCAAGTTTGAAAACACTTTCCCTCCCGAAGAGCTTGACAAGAAACTAACTTCACTTTTTTCATACAGCCACGAAGAGCAACCTTTCAACGAAAAAGAAACCGATTTCATTATTGAAAAAATCAATGAGCTCAAAATCATTGACCCTGCTGTCGGTTCAGGTGCTTTCCCCATTGGCGTTTTAAATAAGCTCGTTTTTCTGCTTTCAAAACTCGATCCGCATAACGAAAAATGGAAAGCCCAACAATTCCGGGCACTCGACTACATTACCGACCCCACATTAAAAAATGAACTTCGCGAAAAAATTGAAAACAATTTCAAACGAAATGAACTCGACTACGGACGAAAACTCTATCTGATACAAAATTGTATTTACGGAGTGGATATTCAACCTATTGCCATTCACATTGCCAAACTTCGATTTTTTATTTCCTTGCTGGTGGACGAAAAAATAAACCCGAATATTGACGACAATTTCGGCATCGAACCTTTGCCCAATCTTGAAACAAAATTAGTGGCTGCCAATACGCTTATTGGATTGCCCAAATCTAAACAACTGGTTATTAAAAGTGATGAAACAAAACAAATTGAAGCAGAACTTTTTCAGATTCGGAAGCAACATTTTACAGCCAATTACGAAAAGAAAAAGAAAGAAATTCAAAAAAGAGACCGCGAATTGAGAAATCGGCTGAAAGAATTGCTCGAAGAAAGTGGTTTCTCTTCCGATTATACCGAAAAAATAGCCTCGTGGGATCTATACGACACCAACCGGTCGGCCGAGTGGTTCGATCCCGAATGGATGTTTGGGGTAAAAAACGGTTTCGACATGGTCATTGGCAATCCGCCATACATTCAGTTACAAAAAGCCATCGACCACAAATGTAAACATGCTGACCTGTATAAGGATCAAAATTTTAAAACTTTTGAACGACCGGGCGACATTTATTGTTTGTTTTACGAAAAAGGAATCAGCTTGCTGAAAAAAGATGGTTTGCTCTGTTACATTACTTCTAACAAGTGGATGAGAGCCGGTTACGGAGAAAAACTTCGAAAATTTTTCCTTCAGTACAATCCTAAAATTTTGATGGATTTGGGTCCCAATGTATTCCAGAATACAACAGTCGATACCAATATCCTTATTATTCAAAAAACTGAAAATCAGCATCAACTTTGTGCTGTTACCATTACAGAAAATAAAAAAGACAACCTCAATTTAGCCGACTTATTGAAACGTAAAGGTGTGATAATTAGCAATCTCACATCAGATGCATGGTTTATCGGAAGCGATGCCGAGCAACGGTTGAAAGAAAAAATCGAACACATTGGCAAACCACTCAAAGATTGGGATGTCAATATTTATTATGGAATTAAAACCGGATTGAATGAAGCTTTTATTATTGATAGTGCAAAACGCAAAGAAATTTTAAACAATTGCCTGGATGAAGAAGAACGCCGTCGCACCGAAGCCATTATCAAACCCATTCTGCGTGGACGCGACATCAAACGGTATTATTATGATTGGGCTGGATTGTGGGTGATAGTTATTCCGGCCGGCTGGACAAATCAAAACAAAGAAAATCAAAATGCTGAAGATTTTATTCAAAAAGCATATCCATCCTTAATGGAACATCTTAAAAAATTCAAAGAAAAAGCACAAAAACGAGACGATCAAGGAGATTATTGGTGGGAACTTCGAGCTTGTGCTTATTATCACGAATTTGAAAAAGAAAAAATTGTGTATGGACAATTTCAGGATGATGCAGAATATGCATTGGCCGAAAAAGGAATTTATCTTTCCAGTAACGAATATATGATTGGTGGAGATTATAATAAAAAATATTTTTTAGCTGTCTTAAATTCAAAGTTTATTAAATGGTATTTAAAGAATATTACTGGCACCTTAGGAAGTTCAATGAAAATTGGTCAAAAATCAAATTTTGAAAAAATCCCCATTCCATTTATTACCTCTTCCAATGAAAGCATCGTTCAGCAGGTAGAAAATTTGGTAGATCAAATTCTTGTTGCCAAAAAAACTGATGTCACCGCCAACACTTCCGCATTGGAACACGAAATAGACCGGCTGGTTTATCAACTTTACGATTTGACCGAAGAAGAAATAAAAATAATAGAAGGAGAAAAATGAAAAAATAAAATTCTCTTCCTCTTCCGAACGATTAAAAAGTTTTGGCAAAAACATAAGAAACCCACATGTATTGCATACACAACCACGAATGAATAGAATATTCAGACATGTGGGTTCCATCAGACCTTTAAAATACAAATTATATTCTGACGAAAATTCAAAGCCGCACCAAACATGGGGGAAGGTAAAAATATTGAATTTTCCCAAAAAACAAACAAGCCCGGATCCGACATTCGGAAAAAACAAAGCACACAATACCAATGCAGCAAAATGCCAAAAACCTGCAAGCGGGTTGATTTTTTGCATCCGAAGCCTCCTCTTTCCGAATAAGTCATCGGGCTTTGAAGAAAAACCATTATCTTTGCGAAAAATTTAAAAACCATTTGTAAGGTTCATGAACATGATAAAAATAACATTTCCTGATGGTTCGGTAAAGGAATTTCCCAAAGGAATTACCGGACTTGAAATAGCTGAAAGCATCAGCTCCAGATTGGCTCAGGATGCCTTGTCGATAACCGTAAACGGTCAGGTGTGGGACTTGACGCGCCCCATCGAAACGGATGCTGCCGTAAAAATCAATACTTGGGAAGATGAAGAAGGGAAACATGCATTTTGGCACACTTCGGCTCACTTAATGGCGGAAGCATTGCAGGAATTGTATCCCGGAATAAAATTCGGTATTGGTCCGGCCATTGAAAACGGATTCTACTACGACGTTGACCCGGGAGAAGCGGTCATTCGCGAAAGCGATTTACCCGCAATTGAAGCAAAAATGGTCGAATTGGCTGCACGCGGCGAAAAACTGAAAAGGACGGACATCAGCAAAGCCGATGCTCTGAAAAAATTTCAAACCAAAGGCGACGAATACAAGGTAGAATTGATCAACGATTTGCAGGACGGCACCATAACGCTTTACAGTCAGGGAAATTTTACCGATTTGTGTCGGGGGCCTCATTTGCCCAATACGGAAAAAATCAAAGCCATCAAACTGTTGAGTGTGGCCGGTGCTTATTGGCGCGGCGACGAAAAGCGCAAGCAACTCACTCGAATTTATGGGATTACGTTTCCCAAGAAAAAAATGCTGGATGAATACCTTCAGTTGTTGGAAGAAGCCAAAAAACGCGACCATCGGAAAATTGGCAAGGAACTCGAATTGTTCATGTTTTCCGAAATGGTTGGCAAAGGGCTTCCCATTTGGTTGCCTCGCGGTACAGATTTACGCCTCAGGCTTGAAAATGTACTCAAAACAATTCAACAGCGATTTGAATATCAACAAGTCATCACGCCTCACATTGGCAACAAGCAACTTTATGTAACTTCCGGTCATTATGCCAAATACGGAAAAGACTCTTTTCAGCCCATTCATACTCCCGAAGAAGGAGAAGAATATTTGCTCAAACCGATGAACTGCCCGCATCATTGCGAAATTTACAAATTTAAACCGCGTTCCTACAAGGATTTGCCACTGCGTTTTGCAGAATTTGGTACGGTTTACCGCTACGAACAAAGCGGCGAACTTCACGGATTGACACGCGTCAGAAGTTTTACGCAGGATGATGCCCATATTTTCTGCCGTCCCGATCAGGTGAAAGATGAATTTTTGAAAGTGATGGACATCATTTTCATTATTTTCAATGCACTCGATTTTAAAAATTTTGAAGCACAGATTTCCCTGCGCGATCCGGACAATAAGGAAAAATATATCGGCACGGACGAAAATTGGGAAAAAGCCGAAAAAGCCATTATTGAAGCCTGTGAGGAAAAAGGGCTGAAAGCCAAAATTGTTCAGGGAGAAGCCGCTTTTTACGGCCCCAAGTTGGACTTTATGGTAAAAGATGCCATTGGCAGAAAATGGCAGCTTGGCACCATTCAGGTGGACTATAACCTGCCGGAACGCTTTGAGCTGGAATATACCGGTGAAGACAACCAGAAACACAGGCCGGTAATGATTCACCGAGCACCTTTTGGTTCGATGGAGCGATTTATTGCCGTTTTGATTGAACATACGGCAGGAAAATTTCCGCTGTGGCTTACCCCCGATCAGGTAGTAGTGCTGCCCATCAGCGAAAAATTCAACGATTATGCTTTCGATATTGCCAAAAAACTGAAAGAAAAATCCATTCGGGTTACCGTAGATGAAAGAAACGAAAAAATTGGTCGAAAAATTCGGGACAACGAACTGAAACGTATTCCTTACATGCTTATCGTGGGAGAAAAGGAAATGGAAACTTCACACGTTTCGGTACGCCGACAGGGAGAAGGCGATGCAGGGAGCATGAGCGTGGAAGAATTTGCGGAATTGATCCACAACGAGGTGGTTTCACAAATGAAGCAGTTCAATTAACAGACAAAGGGGTTGAATATTCTTTTACGCCGCTATTTTGGCAATTAAAAAAATTGGCTTCAGTACCCTGCTTTTCTGAGCCCAAAAAAACACGACCACAGCAAAGTCAATTGTTTTACTTAACTTTGCATCGAAATTAAAAAATATTTTCACCCACAATCGGAATATGGGAATACTCCGATTGAAGATTTACAAATGAAAAATAAAAAATTATGGGAAATATTGTAGCCATTGTAGGGCGTCCAAATGTTGGAAAATCAACTCTTTTTAACCGGCTTACGCAAACGCGGAGAGCCATTGTGAACGAAACAGCCGGAACTACGCGCGATCGCCAGTACGGCAAAAGTGAATGGTCGGGATACGAATTTTCGGTGATCGACACCGGCGGTTGGGTAACCAACTCTTCCGATACCTTTGAACAGGAAATCAAACGTCAGGTTCAACTGGCCATCAACGAAGCCGACGTAATTCTTTTTTTGGTTGATGTACAGTGCGGCATCACCGACTTGGACTTTGAAGTTGCGCAACTTCTCAAAAAAACCAACAAACCGGTTATTCTAGTTACCAATAAAGCCGATACGTTTGAATGGCAGTATCAGGCACCGGAATTTTACAAACTGGGCATGGGTGATCCGTTTTTGGTTTCTTCCATTAACGGGCTTGGAACCGGAGATTTGCTCGACAAACTGGTAAGTTATTTGAAACCCCAAGAGGATGAAGAAACGGAAGAGCATCTGCCAAGATTTGCCATTGTAGGAAGACCCAATGCAGGAAAATCCTCACTTCTCAACTCTTTTTTGGACGAGGAAAGAAATATTGTTACCGAAATTCCGGGCACTACGCGGGATTCTATTTATACCCGTTTCAATAAATTCGGATTCGATTTTTATCTGGTCGATACGGCCGGCATTCGCAAAAAAGCCAAAGTAGATGAAGATTTGGAATACTATTCCATCGTGCGTTCCATCCGGGCTATTGAAAACAGCGACGTCTGTATGCTGCTGATTGATGCAACCAGAGGTTTGGAAAGTCAGGAACTCAACATCTTCTCCATTATTCAGAAAAACAAAAAGGGAATAGTGGTTTGTGTAAACAAATGGGATTTGATAGAAGACAAAGACACCCATTCCACTAAAAAAATGGAAGCGTATATTCGGGAAAGGATGTCTCCTTTTACCGATTTCCCGATTATTTTTATTTCGGCACTCACCCGTCAGAGAATTTTCAAGGTGCTCGAATCGGCAGTAAAAGTTTACGAAAACAAAAACAAAAAAATTCCAACTGCCAAGTTGAACGAGTATTTGCTTCCTTTGATTCAGAATTTTCCTCCGCCGGCACTGAAAGGGAAATACATCAAGATAAAATATGTTACGCAACTGCCTGATACGCAAGTTCCCACATTTATCTTTTTTGCCAATTTGCCTCAATACATCAAGGAACCTTATCGGCGATTTCTGGAAAATAAAATCAGATCGCAGTGGAATTTTACCGGAACACCCATCCAACTGTTTTTCAGAAAAAAATAAAATTTACGGTGATTTAAAAACCACTGTACACCAAATTGATTTTCATTGGGGAAGAAGTATTTTTCCCGCTTTTGATCGTTACTCCACTCAGTAAAATCTGATGTTTCACACTGGTGTAGTACCCACTGTTGTTATATTGCACGGTAACGGGAACCAGCAACAAGTCCATAGTTTCGGGAAGTTGGGTACCATTGGTTTCAGCCTTTTTTATTTCATTCGCAATCAATTTGGAAAGGTTGAAAGTGTAATAATAATCGTAACTATTGGTATCGGCATTTTTTGTATAGGAATACTGAGCTATCAATGCACAGGTATCGGAAGGCAATTCGCTGTTTTTGAAAAATCTGTCCAAAGCCGATTCTTTTATCAACATCATGTTTTGCACCAGGGGAACGGCAATAGTTGCTTCATCCTGTTCGGTAACCTCTACTTTCAACAACGCACTGTTCACGGAAAGATATTTGTTGTGGATGGTTGTTTTCATTTGCTTCGCTATCTTATCGACAGGCAACGAAATTCGTGTGTTGATATTTGCCGGAGAGGCAACATAATTCACCTCTGGACGCGATTGAACGACTTCATTTCTGTCAGGATGCTGAATACGGTTAACCTGACGAACTTCGGCATTGGCAGGAAAAGTAATAACATTATTGACTGTAACCGTCGAGTCGGAACCATCGGAAGTCTTTCGTACATAAGTATAATGATAGTAATAGTACAAATCGATTTGATTCACATAAAGAATGTTTGCGCTGCCAAAAGTTGTGGTAATAAACATCCCTTTGAACTTCTGAAGAAAATCCTTTTGACTGTTGTAGGTCCGATTTTCGGGGAAAAACCATTGAACAAAACTATCGGAAAGCTTGAAACGTACTTGTGTCCCATCGGAACGCGAACCGGAAGTATCGCTTGGCGTGATAATTCTTTTTCCCAAAAGAATAGACCGATCGGTATAATCATCCGGATTGATATTGGAGGGATAATGCTCCGAATAGGAAAAAGTAGCCTTATTCATTTGATAAATTTTGATTTCCATTGGAGAATATTTATCTCCAAACCAGGTGAGATAACGCAAAGCTATTACAGCCGAATCGGGAACAGCATTATCGGGAAAAGTAAAATCGACAGGGCAGTTTACTTGTGCCAGAATATCTGCGCGGGTAGAACCGTATTTATGGTCGTAAAAATTTCCCAACAAGAAAGAATCCTGACGCGTGTAAATAAAATCAACAAAAACATTTTCGGTGTTCAAATCAAATGCATCGGCGTTAACACTGATAATATCCTGTGAAGGCAGTATGCTGACGCCTATGTCGGTCAATCCATCCGTACACGAAACAAAAGCCAGTGTAAAAAGAAACAGGAAAAATTTGTTGAAATGCATATTGAATATATGATTATCGATATGTAAACTTTAGAAAAGCTGATTGTAAAAATCAATATATTGATCGGAATAATCTTCGGCCGGCTGATAAGGCAAAAACTTAATCTTTTTGTCGGCAACATACTTCAACACCGATTCATTGACTTTGGGACTGGATTGGATAAAGCCATCGGAATAATCGGCAGCAAGTTTAAGAAGTGAATGGTAATCGACAGGTGGATTTTTTATGGAAGCCAAATGTTTCTTCTGAATGCCATCCATTAAAATCTTGTCCATTAAGCGATCGTTAAGGGGCTTTTTAAATTCGTCATCGAAAATGGAATAAACCACTCTTGAATGCTTGAAAAACGGATCGTCGTTATAAATTTTTTTTACATACAAAGGCACCAAAGCCGTTATCCAACCCTGACAATGGATTACATCGGGCGACCAGCGCAGTTTTTTTACTGTTTCCATCACGCCACGCGCAAAAAATATAGCCCGCTCGTCATTATCATCATACTCTTCGTTATTTTCATTGGCCACCGTATTTTTCCGCTGAAAATAATCTTCATTGTCGATGAAATATACCTGCATTCGGGCAGCAGGAATAGAGGCTACCTTGATGATCAGCGGATGGTCGGTATCATCAATAATGATATTCATTCCTGAAAGTCTGATTACTTCGTGAAGTTGATTTCTTCGTTCATTAATAGATCCGAATTTGGGCATGAAAATTCGTACTTCCAATCCTTTTTCCTGTACTGCCTGAGGAAGATATCTTCCCATATTTGCCATTTCCGATGCAGGCAGATAAGGAAAAATTTCCTGGGAAATATACAATACTTTTGTAACTTCTTTCATTTTTTCCCTTTATAGTGAGAGTATTTTCAATATGCAAAGATATTAAAAAAAAATGGGATACCTGCAAGTTTTGGTTCCCAAAGTGAAGTTAAGCTATAAAATGCCAAAAAAAAACTACAGAAAAATTGCAAAAAATAACGGAATTTATTTGGTCCCCGGTAGAAAAACTTTACTGACATAAACTAAGAATAGAATCTGCGGATTAAAAAATTAATCGCAGTTATTTTGATAAAAATTTGGAGCCCTATTATTCGGATAACAGAGCTTCGAGTGTACCGATACGCATGATGATGGAGTACCTCGCAAGAGCAGGCTTTCTAAAATTCATCGGACATGCGTCAAAAGATTTCCGAATGAAATAGAATTTTTTTCCTATAAAAAGACAGCATTAAATGAATGCTTTTTTGTTGGCTTCTACCTTGAATTTGAAGAAGATGTGCGAAAAGCTGAAAGAATATTTTCTTCATTTCATTTCTCTATTGCTCTTTCTACAAAAAAAATTATTAACTTGCCGCTTATTTATAGTTACCTCATGGACTGGAAAGAAAAACTCAATCAACTGAAAGACAGTTTGCCACAAGATAATAGTGAACCGACAGAAAATGAACTGCCGGAGAAAAAAGTGCAAACAGAACCTTTACGCGTAGAAATGGAAAAACGCAGGGGAAAACCGGTTACTATTGTTTCCGAATTTGAGGGAAACGAAAAGGAACTGAAAGAGCTTGCAAAAACACTAAAAGTTTCATGCAGCGCAGGAGGCACGGCAGAACACGGAATGGTACTCATACAAGGCGATTTCCGTGTGAAAATTGCAGAAATACTCCAAAAAATGGGTTACAAAGTCAAAAAAATCAATTTCAAGTAAAAATCGTTTATTTTCATCACACTGTAAAAGAAATTTTTTATGTTGAATGTTTATCGGGCTTCTGCTGGGTCGGGAAAAACTTTCCAACTCACAAAAGATTACATTCATTTGCTTTTCCGCCATCAAGGTGAAAATCTTCATCGTCATATTCTTGCGGTAACCTTTACCAACAAAGCTACCGAAGAAATGAAATCACGGATTCTGAAGGAACTTTTTGCGCTGGCACAAGGGCAACCCAGCAATTACCGAAAAAGTTTAATGGAAGAATACGCTCGCAATGAAGCAGAGGTCAATCTCAAAGCCAAACAAATACTCGTAAGTCTGTTGTACGATTACTCTTCATTTGCTGTCAGCACAATTGACAGTTTCTTTCAGCAGGTTATTCGCAGTTTTGCACGTGAGATGGGTATCAATGGAGCCTACAACCTCGAAATGGAAAACGACGCGATACTTTCTCAAGCTGTTGACAATCTGTTTTTCAACCTATCAAAAAATGAAAACAAACTGTTATTGGATTGGCTGATCAGCTTTGCCGAAGAAAGCATGGAACAAAACGGGAAATGGAATCTTAAAAACGATATTATTAACTTCGGTGCTGAAATTTTCAAGGAAAACTATCAATACAGAGCGGAGGAAATTGGCAAAAAACTTCACAATCTTGATTTTCTAGGAAAATATATCGGCAAACTGAAAAAAATCAAAACAGACTTTGAAGAGGAAGTAAAAAAATTGGCACAGGACGGCATTCGTATAATGACCGATTTTGAACTGTCACATGATGATTTTAGTTATAAGGAAACAAAATTATTCGATAAGCTGATCAGTGGAAATGTAGCTGCTCCCAACAGCCGTTTCAGAAAATATGCAGATGATGTAGAGAACTGTACCAATAAAAGCACACCCAATTGGGTAAAAAATAAAGTCAACTCAGCCTATATAAGCGGATTGGGAAAATGTTTTGAAAAAATTAACGAGATTTTTCAAGAGCCCTTTATCCGCTACAATTCCGTCGACATAGTATTGAAGCACATTTACAAACTGGGTATTCTTTCTGATTTGGCTGTGGAAATCAATCAGTTGACTGCCGAACAAAACACATTTTTAATTTCCGACACCAATCTTTTGCTCAATCGTATTATCGACAATAGCGATACGCCTTACGTTTACGAAAAAATCGGCAACAAGCTGCAGCATTTTATGATTGACGAATTTCAGGACACATCGGTACTTCAGTGGAAAAATTTTCTCCCGCTTGTGCGAAACAGTTTGGCAGAAAATAATTTCAACATGGTTGTGGGAGACGTGAAGCAAAGTATTTACCGCTGGAGAAATTCCGATTGGAAATTGTTGGACGAACAAATTTTCAAGGATTTTACTCCGCAACAAATTCGCCAGGAACCACTCAACGTCAATTGGCGCAGCGACAGGAATATCGTGAAATTTAACAATAATTTTTTTTCTCAATCTGCTCAGCTTCTGCAACAACAGCTGAATGCCAACATTCAGGAATATTTGCCGGCCGACAAATATCCATTTGTGTCCGAACTATCCAACAAAATTCAACATGCCTATACAGACACCGAACAGAAAGTTTCAGAAAAAGCCGGAGCTGGGCATGTGTGCATCCAATTTATTCCCAACGACGAAAAAAACTGGCAAGAAGAAAGTTTGAACCGCTTGCCAATCATGCTCGAAAATTTTCAGGATCGTGGTTACAAAGCTTCCTATATTGCCATATTGGTTCGCGAAAAAAAAGACGCAGCC
>Ga0228535_1001854_pt1 | contig 26376 bp, 22 predicted proteins | sample SJ1metagenome_FD_168457 | JGI IMG/M metagenome (GOLD analysis project Ga0228535, IMG submission 168457) | Enriched culture of PCE-dechlorinating microbial communities from Ithaca, New York, USA - SJ1 | ecosystem: Engineered > Modeled > Simulated communities (microbial... > Unclassified | place...
AAAAGCAAGCCTCAGCCCGAGGCGGCGGCCCCCGAGTTCCAGTGGCAGGTCGATCAGTTCGCCGACCTGAAGATCCTGCGCTACCAAATCCCCGGGTTCGAAGAGCTGACCCCCCGCCAGAAGGAGCTCGCCTATTATTTGAGCGAAGCCGCCCTCTGCGGCCGAGACATCATCTTCGACCAGCACTACAAGCACAACCTCAAGATCCGCAAGACCCTCGACGCCGTCGTCGAAGGCTATAAGGGCGACCGCTCCGACCCCCAATGGGAAAAGTTCATGGTTTATGTCAAGCGGGTCTGGTTCTCGAACGGAATCCACCACCACTACGCGTCGGACAAGTTCGTCCCGGACTTCTCCCCGGAGTACTTCGCGGCGCTCGTCCGGGGATCGGAAGGCGTGACGTTCCCCCTCGAGGAAGGCCGGACTCTCGACGATCTCATCGCCGCCCTCAAGCCGGTCATGTTCGATCCCTCGCTTGACGCCAAGAAAGTCTCCCAGGACTCCGGCCGGGACCTGGTGGCCAATTCGGCCGTCAATTTCTACGAGGGCGTCACCCAGGCGGAGGTCGAAGCCTATTACAAGAGCCTCGCCGGCACGGACGACCCCACCCCGGTTTCCCACGGCCTGAACTCCCGGGTCGTCAAAAAGGACGGGAAAGTGACTGAGGAAACCGCCTCGGCCGAAGGTCTCTACGGGCCGGCCATCCGGAAGATCGTTGAATGGCTTGAAAAAGCCGCGGCCGTGGCCGAAAACGAGCAGCAGAGGAAGGTCATCGGGAAGCTCATCGAATACTACCGGACCGGCGACCTCGAGAAATTCGACGAATACAACATCCTCTGGGTGAACGACCTCGATTCAAGGGTCGATTTCGTCAACGGCTTCATCGAAGTCTACAGCGATCCCCTGGGAAGGAAAGGGAGCTGGGAAGCCATGGTCAATTTCAAGGACCTGGCGGCCACGCGCAGGGCGGACACGATCTCCGCCAACGCCCAGTGGTTCGAGGACAACTCCCCCGTCGACCCCCGCTTCAAGAAGAAGGAGGTCAAGGGCGTTTCGGCCAAGGTGATCACCGCGGTCATGCTCGGCGGGGACTGCTACCCCTCGACTCCGATCGGCATCAACCTGCCCAATCCCAACTGGATCCGCCGCGCCCACGGCTCCAAGTCCGTGACCATCGAAAACATCACCTACGCCTACGACCAGGCCTCGTTGACCTCGGGCTTCGGGGAAGAGTTTTCAGCCTCCGCCGAGATCCTCGAACGGGCCAAGAAATACGGCGCCCTGGCCGGGAACCTGCACACCGACCTCCACGAAGTCCTGGGCCACGGGTCCGGCCAGATCCTGCCCGGGGTCAGCTCGGAAGCGTTGAAGAACTACCACTCCCCGGTCGAGGAGGCGCGGGCCGACCTCTTCGCCCTGTATTACCTGATGGACGACAAGATGGTCGAGCTGGGGCTCCTGCCCAGCCTCGAGGCGGCGAAGGCGAATTACGATGCGAACATCCGCAACGGTCTGATGACCCAGCTGACGCGGATCGCGCCCGGGAAGGCCATCGAACAGGCCCACATGCGGAGCCGGGCCCTGGTTTCGCACTGGGTTTACGAGAAGGGACAGCCGGAGAACGTGATCTCCAGGGTGACGAAGGACGGGAAAACCTATTTCGTGATCAACGACTATCAGAAGCTGCGCCGGCTCTACGGCGAGTTCCTGGCGGAAATCCAGCGCATCACGAGCGAGGGCGATTACGAGGCGGCCCGGAGCCTGGTCGAGACCTACGGCGTCAAGGTCGACCCCGAACTCCACCGCGAGGTCCTGGACCGCTACGCCAAATTGAACCTGGCCCCCTACAGCGGCTTCATCAACCCCGTCCTGACGCCCGTCGTCGAGAGCGGCCGGATCGTGGACGTCAAGATCGAATACCCGGTCGACTACGTCAAGCAGATGCTCCGCTACGGCAAGGCCTATTCCTTCCTGTGAGGCGGGGCTGCGCCAACGCCCATCGGGGACAAGGTCAAGAAGACAAGCCCGGCGCCGGCTTCTCCAGGAATGATTGAGGAGAAGCTCCGTCCCGTCCCCTCCAAAGGCCGGGGGCTCGGGATTCCGAGTGCTTGACTCATTTCTGTGGCCGCTCTATCCTTATTTCAGATGCTAAAGGCCGGATTGTCCCGCGATCGCCAGCGCCCCGATCCAGATAAATGGAGAAAATCCCTCGGAGCGGGTTGGGTGATCGGCGCGGCTGTTTTCGTCTGTGCCTTCGCCGCCTCGGCCTGCAGGAATTCGTACAAGGACGCAAGCGAGCTTCACGCCCGCCGGGTCCTCCTCGAGCGAGAGGTCGAGGGCTTGCGGGAGGTCGTGGCGCGACTCGAGCGGCAGGAGCCCATGCTGCCTCCGGGTGACGTGTCCATCGCCATCACCGACAGCCTCGTCCGCGACATGATTGCCGCCCAGCTTCCTCTCGACGCCGACGTCGACCGCTTCCATGTGAGCCTGCAGGACGTGGAGGTGGCGTTCCGCGGCAACTCCGTCGTTCGCCTCCTCGGGACGCTGCACCTGCTCAAGCTCCCGGCCCTCAAGGCGCAGGTGGACGTGATCGGAGCGCTCGAGGACCTTGACGTCGACCCCGCCGCCGCGACTCTGTCGGCCCGCGTGGCGATCGATCACCTCGGCATCGAGAAGGTCGCGAGCCTCGGATCCTTGCTGAGCGGGGCAACCCTCGACGAAATGGCCCGCTCGATCCGCCTCAAGATCGAGGAGCGTCTCCCGCAGGTGCAGATCCCCGTCCGCGTCCAGCAGACAATCGACCTGCCGGCCATAACGAAGGGTCCCGTGAGGATCGACGGGGCTTCGTTGCCGCTCAAGGTCACGGTCTCGCAAGTCACGGCCGTGCGGGGGCGGCTCTGGGTCGCCCTGCACTTCGAGCCGGGCGGGATGACAAAGACGGCGCCCGCCCCGGACATCACCGGCACAAAGGCGGAGGAGACGGGCTTGAGCCTTGACTCGAACGGCGGCGGGAGCGCGGCGACGTCGGCGGCGAAATCGCCGGGATGGGGGAACTGACGTGCGCGCCGGTGCCGCCATTGTCACCGCTCTCGTCCTGGGTGCCGTTCTCGCGTTTTCATCGGGATGCGTCCGTAAGGATCGGCAGACCGCCGAGGAGCAGCGCGAGGAAATCGCTTCGCTCGAAAAAGAACGAGATACCCTGCGGGCCCGGCTCGAGGCCCTTAGCGGAAACGACCCATGGGCCCAGGGCATGCCCGATTCTTCCGTAAACATCGGTGTTCCCACGGTGCTTGCGGCCGATCTCATCCGGAAAGTCGCCGCCGGGTTCATGGACCGCGTCGAGATCGAGCTCAAGAACCTCAAGTTCCGGAAAAGCGGCCAAATCAAGAAGGTCATCACCCTCGGAAATTATGACCTCCGAGTCACCGTCAACCACGTCGGCGCGAGGCTGAAGACCGGGAAGCCGGAGATGGAGTTTGGAGGCAACACGGTCGCCATCGCCATGCCCGTCGGCATAGACTCGGGCAACTGGCGGGCCGCAGTCAACTTCAAGTGGGACGGCAAGAATATCAGCGGCGCCGTGTGCGGCGATCTAGACATCACGCGGGGGATGGACGGCGGCATCTGGCCCGACCGCTACACCCTCGCCGGGGCCGTGACGCTGACGGGCTCACCGCAGCGGATCCTGGCCGAGCCGGCCTTTCCCCCCACCAGGATCAGGCTGCGCGTGAAGCCGTCCGACGAGTCGTGGGCCGCAGCGAAGGAAATTTTCGACGACAAGACGGGCGTGTGCGGCTTCGTGCTCGACCGGGTGGACGTCATGGGGATCGTCAAGCGCCTGATCGACAGAGGGGTTATCGTGCGCATCCCCACCGAGAAGATCCGGCCGTTCGCCCTCCCGGTCGGTATCAACCCGTCGATGACAGTCCGGGGCGAGAAGGTTGCGATGGCCGTCAAGGTCAGCGGACTCGCCATCACACCACAGATGATCTGGCTCGGCGCCGAAGTCGCGGTCGATATCGCGAAGCCGGCGGGCGCGGCCGCGACCGGAAATGCGAAGGATTGATGGAGCCCGCATCCGCATAATCATTCATAATGACCATGAGAACGAGAGGGGAAAACGAAATGGATCAAAGGCATTATTCCAGGCGTGAGTTCATCAAGGAAAACTCGCTGGCCGGTCTCGGGGCGGCCGTTGCCCTGGGCGTCGCCCCCGCTCTTCTGGCGCATCGCGCCGCCGATGCCGGCACTCCGGCGATACTCGGCGGCCGGAAGATCAGAACCAAAGGCTGGCCGTCGTGGCCGGTGTGGGACCGCGAAACCGACGAAAAGCCGGTTCTTGAAGTCCTTCGCAGCGGGGTATGGTCGCGGGCGGGGGCCGTCGCTGAATTCGAAAGAAAATGGGCGAAGACGATCGGCTCCAAACGCTGCCTGGCCGTCGTCAACGGGACGACCGCTTTAATCGCCTCCCTGGTTCAACTGGGCATCGGGGGAGGCGATGAAGTCATCGTTCCTCCCTATACGTTTATCGCGACGGTCCAGGCCGTTCTGCAGGCAGGGGCCATGCCGGTCTTTGTGGACACCGATCCCGAGACATTTCAAATCGATGCGGAGAAAATCGAGGCCAGGATCACGCCCCGGACAAAAGCCATTCTACCAGTCCATATACTGGGGCTGCCGGCCGACATGATCAAGATCATGGCCATTGCCCGGAAGCACAATCTCCTCGTGGTGGAGGATGCGTGCCAGGCGTGGCTGGCTGAAATCGATCACAAGAAAGTGGGGACCTTCGGCCATGCCGGCTGTTTCAGCTTCCAGAATTCCAAGAATATCCCGATCGGCGAGGGCGGAGCAATCGTCAGCGATGATGAAGCCTTTATGGACAGGTGTTACTCTTATCATAATTACGGCTTCCCCTACGGGACTCTGATCGGAACCGTGACATCAGGCGCGACCATCGCCGGGACCAAGCTGAGGATGACCGAATACCAGGCGGCAATCGGGCTGGCCCAGCTGAAGCGCTTCGACGCCCAAACGACCAAAAGAAATGAGAATGCCGCCTACCTGAGTTCTCGAATAAAAAAAATCCCCGGGATTTTGCCCTATCGATTCAATCCGAGGGTGACCCGAGCGGCTTTTCATCTCTATCCGTTCCGGTACAAAAAAGAGGAGTTCAAAGGCCTGACAAGAGACATGTTCATCAAAGCCCTTGACGCCGAGGGGATACCGGCGTCAAGCGGATATACGCCGTTGAACAAAATGCCCTACCTGGCCGACGCCTTCAGATCGAAAAACTTCCGGTTGATGTATCCGCCCGATTCCATCGACTACGGGAAATACGTGGAAAAGAACCAGTGCCCGGCGAATGACCGGTTGTGCAAGGAGGCCGTGTGGTTCGGACAGAACATGCTTCTTGCCGAAAAATCCGACATGGACGACATCGCGGGAGCCATCGAAAGAATTCATCACTCCGCCGAGAAGATCAAGAGCTCATAGGAAACCGCCGGGCTGACGATGCAAAAGGCATAAGCGGAAGGCCGAAAACCAGGCCGGGGGGAAGGCCGACAATGAAATATCCGGCTATTTCCCGATAATAGTGGGACTTTTCAGCCCGGCGAGGCGCTTCCCGGCATCATGGCCGGAGTCATATCGGGCATAAAAGGCCTCGGGACATTTAAAAGAATCGCGGCCGAGATCAGGTTCTTCCCCCTCGAAATAGGCCCGGGCCCTGGTCCCGCCGGCAACGGCCTTCATGTCATCATTCCCCGACGGCTCCGCAATTTCCGCGATCCTGTCAAAATCCCCTGACGCCTTTCTCATATTGCCCAGCCAGGCCCAAAAGAGCCCTCTCGTCATGCGCGCAAAAAAACCTCCGCCGGGAGAATCCTCCTCTTCCATAAGTGCAACCAGCCGGTCCAGCAACGGGGAGGATTCAGGATATTCCTCTTTTAAGGCCGCGATGTAGCCGAGCCCCATCGTCGAGAGCGGCCGGATCGCGGACGTCAAGATCGAATCCCCGGTCGAGGAGAAGGAACTCGCCGAGGAATTTTTTTCCGGGGAGCTTTCCCGATGGCTCTAATGCCGAGAGGCGAGGTCCGCTGGGCGGACCTCAGTCAGGGACGCGGCCGCGAACAAGCCGGCCGCCGTCCCGTCCTTGTCCTGAGCCACGACGTCTTCAACGATCGTTCCGGGACGGTTATCGCCATGGCTGTCACCAGCCGTCCGCAGAAAGCCGGATTTCCGCTGTCCCCGGAGATCGAGACCGAGGGCCTTCCCAAGCGCTCCCGGGTGAAGATCAGCCAGGTCCGGACCCTGGCCGCGGATCGCATCGGCGATTCGATCACGCAGCTTGCGCCGGAGGAACTCTCCAGGGTCGTCGACGGCTTGAACGAGATCATCGGGGATTAGAGCCGCGAGGAGCGGCCCGCGACCGGGCCGGACGGCTCGCGTCGGCCGTGGGGTCGGCGGCGGCGCTACATGTAGTTGAAAATCACCGGGAAAATCCCGGTCACGAACCAGGCCCAAAACGCGAAGGCCGGCATGTAAGCCGTCTGCCAGCGCTCGAGCCGGGCGAAGGGGACGCGCCGGCCGAGGAACCGCGCGTAGAGCGCGGCCGACCAGGCCAGGTTCACGAGAAGCAGCAGGTTCAGGCCGAGGGCGGCCGTCTTGTTGGGGCTGAACCCGAACTCGGAGATGCGCGCGGCCATCGCCCACAGGGCGAGCGCGTCCACGACGAGGGCGCACGCCGCGAGCACGAGCTGGAGGACGTCGAACCGGCCTGGAGGCGCCTGCGGGTCGCGGGCCGAGATGGCGTACAGGAGCAGGCCCAGCACGACGACCAGCAGCAGGTCGAACCCGATGAGCACTTCCCGCTCGACGCGGATGGCGTTCCCCGTCCAGATCATGGACGCCACGAAGACGAGGAGCAGCGCCGTGAAGAGCGGCGTGAAGATCCAGGTGAGAACGGGCGCCATGTTCTCGATGACGCTCTGCTTGTGCTCCACGAGCCACGCGCCGATGACCACCGCCCCCGCCGCTCCGCACGGCAGGACCCATCCGACGAGCGCTTTCTCCGTGTCGAGGCCGATGGCCTCGAAGACGAAGTTCGCGAGGCCCATCAGGATGCCTCCCCCGAGCGCGATGAGCGTGTAGTAGATGAACCACTCGCCCGAGAACCGCACGTAGTTCATGCGCTGCTCGTGACCGCGCCACCGGCCGCCGGCGTAGGCGTAGAAGACCATCAGCCACAGCGCGATCGGAAGATGGATGGCGGCCAGCGCCTCGGTGTGGCCGCCGGGCTTGAACGGCAGGAGGTTCACGATCAGCCCGCCCGCGGCGAAGGGAACGGCGAGCCATATCCAGCCGCCCCGTCGAATGCCGCGTCTCAGAGCAAAGAAAACGGCCAGGAACGGAAGGACGAAGAGGCTGAGGTTGCGCGGGTAGAACGTTGCGTCTGCCGATGGCTCCGGAAAGCGGAGGCCGAAGAGCTCGGGGATCTTGACGGCAGCGGCAGCGGCGACCGCCAGCCCAAGGGCTACGGCGGCATCGCTCGGCTTGGCCGCCGGCGAGGCTTCGCTCCCGGGCGAAACCACGAGTTGCTTCCAGAGGCGCTCGGAATATTCAATGGCGAATTCTCGGGCAAGGGCATCCTGGGCGCCCAGGCGCTTGACGGCCACGAGGAACGCTTCTTCGTCGTCCAGGCCCGCCCCGCGCAGGGCGTCGATCTGGCTCCGCAGGTGGTCCTCGAGTTCCTCGACGTCGGCGGAATGGACCGCCTGCCGTCGCCGGAGGTAATGCCGCCACTCCCCGATTCGTTCTTCCAGGATAGCTTTGTCCGCCATCGTATCACTCCTCTCGACGCCGGTCAGACCGCCTGGGCCGCCGGGTCGACGGCCATGCGCCGGATGCCCCTCATCGCCTGATCCACCACGCGCCACTGGCGGCGCTGGCGGTCGAGCTGCTCCGCGCCGGCGCCGGTCAGCCGGTAGTACTTGCGCCGCCGGCCGGTTTCCGACCGGTTCCAGAACGCCTCGACGAGGCCGTTGCGTTCGAGGCGGTGCAGGATCGGGTAGAGCATGCCGTCTGTCCATCGCAGTTCGCCGCCGGACAGCTCGGCGACCCGCTTGATGATGGCGTAACCGTAGCTTTCGCCTTCACTCAGGATGGCCAGCACCAGGGGCGTGGCCGAGGCGGCGACGAGATCCTTGTCGATGTCCATGGCGGCTATGCTTCTTTACCTAGAGCTACTATACATAGCAGTTCTAGGCATGTCAAGAGAAATGTTTGTGAGACCGGCGCGCCGCCTTCCTGCAGAAGGACAAAAAGCGAGGGGTCATCCGGTTAGAATGACTTCAGAATGGGTTGCGGATGATTAAGCTTCTGATTTTCTGATCCGTCTGCATGTTCTCGGAATAAAGCACTTGGCATTCGGCCGTCAGAGCCGCAGCGACGATCAGGGAATCATAGAACGAGAAGCGCCAATCGTCGGCTATCTCCAGGGCCTTGTGATAGAGTTCCATGCTGGCGAACACCTCGCAGAGGGGTTCGAGGACGAGATCGAGATACCTCTTGGCATCCTTGACCTTGAGGGGCACGGCGAACTTCCTCGTGGCCGCGTTCAGGAACTCCTGGATAACCTAATAGCTGATGACCCCTGGTCCCTTTTCCAACGCCTCCGCGATAAGTTTTCGCGCGGCTTCGCGCTTGGCGGGATTTCGCGCGTCGAAGGAATAGATAAGGATGTTGGTGTCGAGAAAATATTTATCGCCCATTCAGCTCTTCCCGGGAGAACTTGCGTCCGGCCTGGGCATATTCAAGAGACTTATAAAGAGCCTTAAGGTCATCAGGATGATTGTTTCTGTTGACGTATTGCCTGAGCCAGCGCCTGAAGTTCGAGTTCAGGGTCGCATGCTCCCGGCGCGCTTTTTCCCTTGCCTTCCGGATGAGTTCCTCGTCGGCGCTCAGGGTAATGTTCTTGAGCATAGCGCGCACTCCTATAACACGATTATAATGTGCACTATGTTCGGGCATGTGTCAACTTTAGTCGTTCATGTCCGATTTCGGCCTTCAGACTCAAAATGCCTGTCCCCAGTCATGCATCGTCGGTCAAGAGCCGAGGGTCTTCGGTATCAAACTCAAGGCGTTGCATTCCGCCGTCATTCATGAAAAGACGCTTGAGGGCAGGATTATTCTCTCGGATCCAGCCCGACGCGGCACAGAAGATTCGTGAAGCGCGGATCGGAGCGCAGAGGGTCATAGATCGGGTCGACTTTGAGTTTGAAAAGGGCCAATTCCGCTCCTGGCGGGCTTTTTCCAACCAGGCAAAAGCTCCATCCTTATCGCCCAGGGCGGCGCAGATCCAAACGGAGAACGCGAAGATTCAGCGGCGCGGCTTTTCGGCGGCCGCTTCAGCGACTTGTTATGTGGAAAGCTATTCCCCCAGGCTGGGAGGCCGGGTCCGCAACTCTTACTTGTTGATGGCCGCCATCTCTTCGGGCAAGTAGCGGTCCCCGAGCACCCGGTCCGCCAATTCATTGAGCGCAGCCCGATTCTCCTCTGTGAGCCGGCAGTCAAGCGCCCCCAGGTTGGTCTGGAGATTTCCGAGCTTGGTCGTGCCCGGAATGGCGACGACATGATCCCCGTGGTCCAGCACCCAAGCCAAGGCGACCTGCGCCGCCGCGCATCCCCTTTGGGCGGCGATTCCCTTGATCGCCTCCACCAGCTTGAGGTTAGACTCGATGTTTCCCGGCTGAAAACGGGGCTGCATCTGGGCCCGGAAATCGGTCTCGCTTGTGGGGCAATCGCCGGCGGAGGCGTAGCGGCCGGTCAAGATTCCCCTGCCCAAGGGCGAGTAGGCGACCAGGCTGATGCCAAGCTTCACGCACGCGGGGAGGATGTCCTTCTCGATGTCCCGGCTGAATATCGAGTACTCGGTCTGAAGGGCGGCAATGGGATGAACGGCATGCGCCCGCTCGATCGTCCCGGCTGAAGCCTCCGACAAGCCGACAGCCCTGATCTTGCCCTCTTCGACCAACTTCGCCATCTCGCCGACTGTATCCTCGATCCGCGTGGCCGGATCCACACGGTGGAGATAATACAAATCGATCGTTTCGGTGCCCAGACGCTTCAGGCTCTTTTCGCAGGATTTCCGGACGTTGGCCGGAGAGCCGTCGAGCCCCACGAAATCGCCCGTGGCCGGGTCCCGTTGGGGACCGAATTTGGTCGCCAGGACGATTCGGTCCCAACGTCCGGCGAAAGCCTTGCCTAGGAGTTGCTCGTTGCGTCCCCGGCCGTAGATTTCCGCGGTATCAAAATGAGTGATGCCCAGATCGACGGCCCGGTGGAGCAGACTGATGGCCTCCGATTCCTGCGTCGGTTCCCCGTAAAACTCGGAAAGTCCCATGCATCCAAGTCCGATGGCCGATACCGAAATCCCTGATTGCCCGAGATGACGAAACAACATGACGCCTCCTTTGCCCTTGCGACTGAACCCGGATTTGACGCCGTAGTGACCCCCAAAAAGCAGGGCTCTTTTTCTCTATTCGGAATTTGGAGCTCAATCCCGAAAAAACATCCTCACCATTCGACCTGCGGGTCGACCGACAAACGACGTTCTCGGCCCGGTCCATGTCCTAGTGTAGCGTCTCTGGCAGACACGCGCAACACATCCTCCATCTATCGAGAATATTCTGATTTCCCCGCCGTCTTCTATGGAAGACGACAATCCCGAGTTGATCATCGCCCGCCACTGATGCATATTTAAATTGGATATTTAATTATCCATATTTGATGTGCATCAGGAGCAAGCGATGTTGACGATCAGGGAGAACGCGACGATCGTCGGAGTTGCCGAAATCAGGAAGGTCATGAAAGAAGTCCTCGAGGAGATGAAAACCAGCCGGGTGATCCTGACGAAGAGGAACAAGCCGGTGACAGTTCTCATAGATCATCAGGAGTTCAAGCGGATGGAAGAGCTTCTCGAGGCGCTCGAAGACAGTGTCTTTGGCCAAGAGGCAACGTAGAGAGTCAAGCGTAAAGGCCGGAAAGGGGTTACCCTCGAGGAGGCTGAGAAAAAACCGGGAATCCGGAGACTTGCGAAATCCTGATCGATGAGCTCGTCCTGAAGGACGACTTTAAGAGAATCGAGATCCATCATCAGAAAAGGATTATCAAGACGATCCGGGAGCGCCTGCGCCAAAACCCGGAAAAGCACGGCCGACCCTTGCGGGGAGATCTCAAGGGTTTGTGGACGTTGCGTGTCGGCGAATTCCGCGTAATCTATGAGATACGCAAAGCGGAGATCGTCGTCATGGTCATCAAAGTCGGGCTCAGGCGGAAAGCCGAGGCTTGTCGGGCGGTGTTGAAGCGTCTGAAACGGGGACAGTGACACCGGTTCCGCGTTTTCCCGCCTAACGCGTGCCGGCGCCGATCGTAGAGGTCGTCGGCAACGCGCGACGGTCCCGGGTCGCGCCCGGACGGCTACCTTTTTATCTCCACCCTGCGGACCTTGCCGTCGGCCGTGGCCGCGACAGCGCCCTTTTCCACGCTGATCAAGTCGACGATCGGAGATCCGAAGGAATTCAGGGAAACGACCTTCCCCGCCGCATCAAACGCGTAGAGGTCGCCGGATTCCGCCCCGGCGAGAAGGCGCCGGAGTTTGCCCTGAACGACGAACGCCAGGGTGTTGACCGGAGAGCCGGCTTCGAACCGCCAGAGGCGCTTGCCCGACGCGTCGAAGACATAGACGCTGCGGCTCATCGAGCCGGCTATGATCTCGTCGCGGCCGTCGCCGTCGAGGTCGGCGGCCAGGACCTTCCGCACCTCGTCGCCCGTGTCGTAGCGCAAGCGCAGCTTTCCGTCCGAGCCGAGGTAGTGGACTCCGCCGTCCCCGCCGCCGAGGACGACGCCCCGGGTCTTGTCGTTGTCGAACGAGCCGACGGCGATGTCGTAGCAGATGGGTCCGAAGCTCGCGCCGAATGTCCCATAGGTCCAGAGCTTGGTGCCGTCGGGATTGAGGGTCGTCATCCAGTAATAATGCGTTCCGCAGAGGACCTCGGCTTTGCCGTCGCCGTCAAGGTCGGCCGCCGCGCCCGAGCGCGAGGGATGGACGCTTTCGTAATTCCAGAGCGGCGTGCCGTCGGCCTTGAAGGCGAAAAAGCGCCAGTTCTCGCCGCCGGCGATGACTTCCGGCCGGCCGTCGCCGTCGAGGTCTCCGGTCCGGACGACGTTGACGTAGGGCGGCCGCCTGTAATATTCGAGGGCCCGGCTCCACTTCTCCCCTCCCTCCGGATCGAGGACGGTGAGCTTGGTGTCCTGGCGCCCGATGACGATCTCATCCTTCCCGTCGCCGTCGAGCTCGGCCGCGGCGATGTCGTTGATCTTGTCCGGGACGCTCTTTTCCCAGCGGACGGTTCCGTCGGCGTTCAGGGCCGAAAGCTTCCCCGCCGCCGTCCCCACGAGGATCGAGCGCGGCCGGCCCGGTCCGCCGAGCGCGGCCGAGGCGAGCCTCGTGATCGGAGAGCCGGCGCCGGGCGCTTGCCCGGCCGAGGCCACGGCCTTTTCCCAAGCTATCCCTTGCGCCGGGATTTGAGCCTGAGCGCCCCCGGAGGACGGAGGCTGAGCGGCGCGAAATCCGTTGATGGCCCAGGCGGGGTCGGGGACGTCGATTTCGGACGTCTCGGGCCTCGGCGAACTGTGAAGAAGGGAACCGTCGACGGAAGCCTTGGTGGCCGCAAAAAGAGAAAGCCCGTAGTTATCCAGGACAAGCAGCGGGGCGTCGCTGATGAATTCACCGTAATAGGTCTGCTGGGCGATGGGGCCCAGGGCGATCATTATCTTTTTGGAGCCCGCCGTCAATCGCACCCCGCTCAGTTCTTCCAGGTTTTCGAGGACCCACGGTTCCGCGTTCCCGGCCGCCGCGCCGTGGAGAACGGTCGCGAAAAGGTGCGACTCCCCCCGGGCGAGCTTCCGGTAGACCGTGGCGTTCATCGAGCGGACGACCGGATCGGCATGGGGATAATCGTTCCAGTTTGTGCCGAGTTCGGCGTCGTTTTTCAGTTCGAGCCGGCTTCCCGGCGAGGGTTGGATCCAGAACGACGGGCCTTTCTGCGTCAGGAAAAGCCCTTTGTCCGACAAAGACGCCTCGCCGACGCCGTGCCACAGGAGGCGGAACTGGTAATCGCTCGCCTCGCGGGCGGTCAGCCGGTCGAGGACGACAAAGGCGCCGAGGCGCTTCAGCCAGACCACCGTCCGGACCCAATCCACGCCCGAGTAATCCTCGATCAGCGTCCGAGAGTATCCGAAGCGGTCGTTCTCCCCGCTGCCGAGGAATCGCGCGTAGGCGGGGATCGGGGTCGCCTCGCCGTCCTTGAAGACCATCAGCGAGTTGTGGTACTTCACGGCCGTCTTGAAATAGTCGTTGTCCGCGAGCCAGATGCGGTCGAACTGGGTCAGGCGCGGCAGGCTGTTGCCGTCAAGGTGCTTGTGGCCTCCGTTGCTCAAGCCGTCGAGCAGGAGATAGGCCTGGGCCGGGTCGAAGCCCTCGCGGAACGATATTTTATCGAACAGCGATTCCATGGGAATCGGCTGCCCGGGGGGAAATGTCTTGACGTACTGGGGCTCGAGGGGCCAGCACCGGACTCCATTGAAGTCTTTAGGAGTCTCTCCGGCCGCGTCGCGGCAGTATCCGTAGAGCGCGGCGTAGTTCTTGACCGCCTGCTTCCGGGCGGCCGCCCAGGCGGCGGCCGGGTCGCCCGTGACGAAGGCGTAGACGTTCAGGCAGGCCATTTCGCTGTCCCAGCACTTCCAGGATCCGGTGTCGCCGTAGGGGACCTGGTGGCCGAGGTTGTCCATGGTGCCGATGCAATAATCGACGATCCGCTTGGCGTTGCCGTTTTCGAAGACCGCGTGATCGGGACGGGCCACGGCGTAGCGGAACAGGTGCCCGTTGGTGAGCCATTGATAGCCGTTGCAGTCCTCGTGCGGCTTGGAATAGAGGGCCTGCCGGCGAAAAAGGTCGTCGGCGATCTTCAGCCATTCCGGCCCTTCCGCGGCCGGACACACCTCGGAGAAATAGAGGCCGGCGAAAAGCGTCCCCAGGGCGGGAAAGGTTTCGTGGTTGTGCAGCACGCGGTTGCTCCTCGACGCTTCCTCGCAGCTTTGAACGACCGGTTCGGAAACCCATCGTCCGAGCGCGCGGGTCACGTTGAGCCTTTCCTCGTCGGTCAGCGAGGGGTCGTTCTCGATGATGCGCCACCCCGAGACGACATCCATGGAGCGGAAATCGCTGTCGAATCCCCAGGGGCCGCCGAATTTGCTCGGGTCGTCCACCGCGCTTTTCGCGTACATGTCCCACAGGGCCGCGTAAAGTTTCGCGTCCGTGGAGTCGCCGTTGAGCTGGTAGCGCAGGGCGGTCCGGCCGAGTTCACCGGCGATCGACGTGTGCCTCCCCTCGTCAAGGGCTTTCCGCCCTTCCTGCAGCCCGGCTTCGAGGCGGTCGTCGGCCGGCGCCGCGCCGGCGAACGGGTATCGCGCCCGGAAGTCGGCGCCGTATTCAGCGGCGAAGATCCGGGGCAGCGCGAGGTCCCGGCCTTTCTTCTGCTTGCGGATCAAGGCCGCCAGCCGATCGGCGGCCAGGGCCAGCCCGGTGTCGTCCGAAGCGCCGACGACGACGGCGTTGACTTTTTTCCCGAAGGGGTCAAAAACCGTATGGACCAGACTCCCGCCCTTGCCGGGGCAGACGGCGTCGACCGGCGTGAAGAATCGCGCATAGAGGAGGGCCATGGCCGGGTTGGTGTTGACGTTGCCGACGAGTATCGCGGTCCCGTCGGGCCGGACGTCGGCGGGCGTGGCGGGGCGCGCGGGGAGCACGCAGCCTGTCAGGTTCCGGACGGCCGAAGCGATCGCGGCGGCCGCCCGCCGGCCCGCCTCGGAATCCGCGTGAAGAATGCACGCCAAGGGCTTTCCGTTCTTCACCAGCGGAGTCTCCCGAACCAGCCGGGCCGGCTCGGTCAGCTCGGAAATCCGGAGCAACGGCTTTTCCGACGCCGCCGTTTGGGAAGCGGTCTTTGAAGACAGGACCAGAGGCAGAGTCAAAATGAGCAATGTCACGGCGAAAGTCTTGCGCATTCACGCACCTCCTTCGGTTTGGTCCACAAATTATCCCAAGTCCACGGAAAAATCAATGCCGGAGCCGGGTTGAAATCCGACCGGGCCCGGAAATCAGCTTTTGAACGCCGACCCGCTTATCGTCGTCGATCCCAGCCGCGCCGCCGGGACGGCTCCATTCAGGCAATCATGACCGATTTCGTCGAGACCGATCCCCCGGTCACGGCGCCGCCCTAAAATCATTTTGTAAATCGAGCGGCCCGCCCCCGACACTGGGGTTCCCCCGGCGTTCGAGATCAAATGAAGCGCCGATCTTTCCTCCGGCGGGGGGCCGCCTGAGGATACCGCTCGATCGAGCGGCGCGCCGGAGCCTACCCGGCCGGAAGCCGGGAAATGCCGGCTGATCGGATGAAAATGGATTCATTTATTTTAAATGATATAATAATTTTATTAAATATTTTAATATATATATTGACATTTTTAATTAATTGACGTATTAATATATCGAAAATGAATCAAGGAGACATGAGAATGAGCCAGGACTGGCAGGAACTGACCAAGCTGACGCGGGGCGAGCCCTTCACGATCGAGAAAGTGAAGCTCGTCGACCGCGACATCTCCATTGAAGGCGGCTTCACCCTCCCTCCCCTGGCCATGCTGAGGGTGGAGGACCAGCTCTTCGTCGCCGCCTTCATTCGCAGCCACGGCTCCATCAAGGAAATGGAAGCCCTCTTCGGCATCAGCTACCCGACTGTCAAGAACAGGCTCAACGCCATCTCCGCGCAGCTGCCCTTCGTGGACGTCAATCCGCCGTCCCCCGGCAAGGATGTCCTCGACCAGCTCGACAAGGGCGAGATATCGGTCGAGGAAGCCCTCGCGAGGCTGAAAGGCTGAATGCCATGCTGCCCATGATCGCCCGCTTGAAGGTCAAGGAGCCCGGCCGCCGCGGTTTCGGGCTCTGGTTCCCGGTCATCATCATCTGGATCCTGCTGGCCGCCTTGATGCTCGTCCTCCTCCCCTTCCTGCTCCTGGCCGCCTTGATCACCATGCGGGACGGGCCGGGCGCGAAGCTCCTTCTCATCTATCCCCTTCTCGCCTCGGTTCTCTGGAACCTGGGCGGATTGACGATCGACGTTGATCAGAAGGAAAAACGGCTGCTGATCAGCTTTCATTAAGCCCAAACAAGGAGAATACGATGAACGAAGAACGGCGCAAAATCCTGGAAATGCTGTCCCAAGGCAAGATCACGGTCGAAGAGGCCGAGAAGCTCCTGGCCGCCGTCGGCGAGACGGGATCCGCGAACGGATCGGCCGACGGGACGGACGCCGCCGGCCGGCGCTCGTGGAAGTACCTTCGCGTCCAGGTCGAACCGGGCCCGGGCAGCGAAAGCGGCGACCGGGTCAATATCCGGGTCCCGTTCAAGCTTATCCGGGCCGGCCTGAAATTCGCGGCCCTCATCCCCCGCGAGGCCCACGACAAGGTCAATCAGGCATTCAAGGAAAAGGGAATCGACATCGACCTGGCCCGCATCACCCCGCAGGACCTGGAGGAGATCGTCTCCCACCTCGATGACATGACGGTCGAGGTGGACGGCAAGGACAAGGTCCGCATTTTCTGCGAGTGAGGCCCTGCGGAACGAGGCCGTGCGCCGGCATCGAGCCCGGAATCGGGCCCCCGTTTCAGGTTGCCGCCGGCATCACCTCCGGCATCATTTCGTGACCGGGGTTCCCGCGGCCTTGTAGAGGGGGAGGCTCTTTCGCAGGACCGATCCCGGGCTGATCTTTTCGGCCATGGAGACCATGGCGAAGCCGACGAATTCCGTAATCCGTATCTCTTCTTCCTCGAAGATCTGCGCAACGATCCGTTGCAGCTCCCCGTCGGCGATCCTGGTCATGTCCTTGGAAAAAGCCCCATTTCGCGCCAGGCAATAAATCTGAAAAGGTATGGCGCCGAATTTGCCGCCCACTTTTTCCTTCCGGCTGTCGTATTTTTCAAAGGTCCCGCTTTCGCCTTCACCGAGGAGGTTTTCGGAGCACCATTTTTCGAAGAAAGCGATTTCTTTTCGGGCGGGTTTCTCGATTTCGAGGTTCTTGTCGAAGATGTGGGAAGAGCCGGCGTTGTAGACATGGAGCTGGTTCAATATGCCGCCCGCTGATTGCTTCGGCTTCGTCGGATAAGGATTTCCCTCGTCGGGGGCATTGAACGCGACGAACTTGGGATCCCGGCTGGAGCTCCGCAGCGATTCCAGGTTGACGAACCAGGACACCGTGTTTAGGCCGGCCTCCAGATAACGCGGATCGCAGGTTTCCTCGTAAAGCCTGAAAAACAGCGGGCCCATATAGGCCGTGCTCGCCCACCACTCGCCGTCGTAATCAGGCCACAGGCCGTTGACGATTCCTCCGTTCGGACCGACGTAATCGTCCAAAACCAGGTTCGCGAAAGCCTCGACGGACCGGATATAGCGCCGCTTTTCCAGGGGGCCTGAGCAACGGACGGCCGTCGCCAGTATGCCCATCGCGATTTCCCCGCAATCGGCGACATACCAGGCGCCGGAGACCGCGAAGGGAGCGCGGCCGTAATTCATGCAATAAGCCCCCTTGGGGATCATCTTTTCCTGGTTCGTGATCATCCTGTCCGACCAGATTTTGATCGCGGTCAAGTAGTCTTCCCGGCCGGTCAGGTCATAGGCGACGGCCAGCGCGCGAACCGGATAGGAATCGACATAAAAAGGGACCTTCCTGACGGGCATGTCGGCGGAATATTTCCGTTCCGGCAGATTGATTCTTTGGACAGCGACGTCGCAGATTCGGAAAAACTTCGTTTTGAGATCGCCGGCGTCGAGTCCGCCGGCCGGCGGCCGATGCCCGTCCGCACGGACGTTCCCGGCTCCTTGAAGCAGAATCAGCATCGCCGGCATCGCGAGCATCTTAACCTTCGTTTTCATGTTCAGCCCTTTCGCGTATCGAATCTTCCAAACATCCCCCCGCCGTCATTCGGGCCGCCCGGATGTATCGTCCGCCAGCGGCAAAACGAGGAAGCCGCCGACGGAAGTCCCGGACTTCCTAAGCGGCTTCAACGACGGAGGCAACGGCAAGGTCTCGTCCCAGATGACATATTTGACGCCGGGAGGCATGTTTTCCGGCTCACCCGGTCCGTCGAGGAAAATCAGCCGTCTCGCCCCGACGGGCTGGGACAGCTGGCCGACGAGGCCGGCATAGAGCCAAAATTCCATTTTCCCGTGAGGCCCCATCGCCACGTCCGCGCGTTGGCCGAGGATGCGCTCCATGACGGTATTCCGCATCTCCGGAAATAAATAGCAGGCCGGCCAATTCCAACGGCTCGGCTTGAACAGGTTGCCGAGGCTTCCCGGCGGCTGTCCGCGCGAAGCCAGCGAGACGACGCGCGCCGTGCTGAATATGCCCTCGAACAAAAGCAGCGCTAGGCACAAGGCCAGCCAGGCAAACCCCGCCCGCCGGGCGGAGGCGCGGCCGTCCCGGGTCAAAACAAGGCGGGTCACGACGAGGGCGAAACACGGCAATCCGAGGCCGTAGATCCAGAGGGTGAATCGCCCCCACCAATTCAGGGGCGTCACGATAAAGGCGATCCCCACGACGGCCAAAAGGAAATACAGCACCTGTTTTTGGGAGGGGGCCATTTTCCGGCGGCGCGCGATGGAAAGCAACACGGCCGGGACGCAGCCCAAAACCCACAGGAATCCAAGCCCGCCGCTGCGCGTGTCGTATCCCTGGATGGACTCCGGCCAGGCGTTTAATCCCTGGGCCCAGCTATAGAGGACCCTCGCGGCCGGCGACCAGGCTCTCATGTGCGGCGGTATGTTGTGCTGCCCGGAAAGGGCTTCGGAAACGGTGATCCCCGGAAATATCCGGTGTCCCAAGAAAGTCGCTCCAACCGGGTAAAGCGGGGTCCCGGTCATCGCCAGGTTGCGGGCATACCAGTACCCCCCTCCGGCCAGGGCCACCATGCCGACGATCAAAAGCATCGACGCCGTCCCGCCCAGCGCTTTTTTGACGCGCCTGGGATCGGGCGGCTTCCGGGTCTCCCGGCCGCCGGCGAATCCGGCCTTCACCCGTATCCAGGCCGCCCCGGCCATCGCCAGGCAGCTCAACGCCGGGCCCGTGCCTTTGACGCTCAACACCAGCCCGACGGCCGCGCCGAAAACCGCCAGGCGCCTCACTTTCGGAGAAGAAGCCAAGGAGACGGAGGCGGCTAGGGCCATCATGGCGATCACGCAGGAGGCGAAAGCCGAATCCACGTAGGTTGTCACGGATTGATGAATGTTTATCGGGATTAAAAGATAGGCGGCGCCGGCGCCCGCGGCTCCGACGGCCGTGGCGCCCAGCAGAAAGGACAGGCAGGCAACGCCCAGCGCCCCGACAGGCAGGAAAACCAGGTTCACGGCGTTGATCAGGGAATTCCCGAACGCCTTGACGATGATATACGCCGTCAGTTCCGCGCCCTTCGGGTATCCGTTGATGATCGGTTCCAGATAGCCCGTGTCGATCCAGTGGACGTATCCCCGGGCATCCCACATCGACAATGAAGGAATATGGTACGCGTTCCCATCCCAGGAAACGTCGGGCATGACCGCCGCGGCGGCCCAAAGGACGAGATAAACCGCGGCGGCGACGCCCAGGAAAATCAGGAACGGGATCCGGCGGCGCCGAGAATCATCCCCGGGAGGAAACGGCCCGGACTCTTTCGAACCGGCATAAAAAAACATCAGGGCCGCGGCGACGGACACTCCCACGATGCCGCGCGCCGTCCATGCCGTAATCCGGATCTGCAACAGGCTGAGGCCCAGGGCGGAGACCTGGAGGGCGTAGAGGAAAATCACGTAGCTTGAAAGCCACCGGAGGAAAACGCCTCGATTTTCGTCGATCTTCCCGATCCTTGCCTGTTCCATGTTCAACACGCGACGCGGCCGAACATTTTTTTCGGCGCCGGCCGATCCGCCCCCGGCCCAATTTTCGTTCGGAGACCTCGGCTTTCCTCCGGCGCGCTAAGCCGCACCCGCCGCCGGCGGCCGGGGGAAAAGCGCCCTCCCCGCTTCGTCAGGGCCATCGTATACATTTTCGCTAATGATATATCGCTGAATAATTTGATGTCAATTTTCCGAATCCCGCCGGCGTTGGAATCGATCCCGGCAAGGCGCTTCCGGGGGAACGCCCAGACGCGGGCCGAATGCCGAAGGCCTATTTTCCGGAAAGCGCCCCGTCTCTCGAACGGGGATAAAGCGTCCTGCTTTTCGGCGGGCATTGCGAATCCGTCACGACTTCAACTCCCGGCCCACCCGGTCCGGCCGGCCGATTCGTGAAAGAGGGCATTCAAGCCGCACCCAGGCTTCCCGCGGGCTCGAGGCCCGCCGGTCCAGGCTTCCCATCCTGGGTTCTTGACTCGCGCCGCCGCGCCTCATATCATTACGTTTATGACGGGAAGGATGATCCCTGATCGCGGCGCGATCCGGCTTCGCCTGAAAAGAGATTACCCGCCCCACGGCTCATTAGAAAAACAAGGGGGACAATTTAGATCGGCCTCAATCGCCGACATGCCATGTTTGAAGGAGAAAAAATCATGAAAAAAATGGCGCTCTTATTGCCGCCGATCCTGGCATGCGCGCTGTATGCCGCCGCCGAAGCCGCACCGGTCCAGGCCAAGACGGTGCCGGCGTTGCTGGTGATGGACATCCAGAACGCCTACCTGCCCCATGTGGACGAGAAGGACGTCAAGAGGGCCATGCCGATGATCAATCACGTCATCGCCTTATTCCGCGACAACGGCTTTCCGGTCATCCGGGTCTATCACACCGATATCGAATCGGGGCCGGCGGTCGACAGCGAGGGCTTCGAATTTCCGAAAACGATCAACGTCAAACCGGACGATCCCAGGATCGTCAAGAATTACCCCAACGCTTTTAAAAAGACGAACCTGGACAGGCTGCTAAAGGAACTGAACATCAACACCCTATTCCTCTGCGGCCTCAGCGCCACGGGTTGCGTCCTGGCGACCTATCACGGCGCAGCGGACCTGGATTATGATGTGTTCATGGTCAAGAACGCCCTGATCAGCCCCGACTCCGAGGCGACCCGCTGCGTCGAGAATTTTTGCTTGGCCGTTGATTACTGGTCGCTGAAACTCCTGTTGAAAAACGTCCGCCGCTGACGGCCGCTTTCCGTCGCGGACTCCGGATTCTAGGCCCTGAACACTTTATGGCCCGCGATCCCGCGTCCCTTGAGAGCGTTCCTTGTGTCCACGATGAGCCTGGCGTGTTTTTCGATCATTCGGTAGTCGAACGCCGAATGATTCGTAATGATGACGACCCCGTCATAGGCCTTCAATATTCGCGGCGTGAGCTTCACCGAGACTTTGTCGAAATCGAACTTCCGCGTCTTCTTCAGCTTGGGGATGTAGGGATCGCTGTAATCGAGGATGGCCCCCTCCCTTTGAAAAAGCTCCATGATCGGGAACGCGGGACTCTCCCTGTCATCGTCGATGTCCGGCTTGTAGCTCACGCCAAGGATCAGGAGCCTTGAACCCCTGATGCTTTTTCCTTTTCGGTTGAGGGCCTCCATCGTCTTCTGCGCCACGTAATAGGGCATCTGGGTGTTGATCTCGCCGGCGAGTTCGATGAAGCGCGTGGAAAAATCATATTCCCTCGCCTTCCACGTAAGGTAGAAGGGGTCGATGGGTATGCAGTGGCCTCCAAGCCCAGGCCCGGGGTAAAAAGCCTGGAATCCGAAAGGCTTGGTCTTCGCCGCCTCGATGACCTCCCAAATGTCGATATCCATCCGGTCGAACAGGACTTTCAGCTCGTTCACAAGGGCGATGTTCACAGACCGGTAGATGTTCTCAAGAAGCTTGGCCGCCTCGGCCGTCCTGGTCGACGAGACGGGAACGGTTCTGGCGACAATCGCGTCGTAGAGCGCCTTCGCGGCGCGGAGGCAATCCTTTGTATACCCGCCGATGACCTTTGGCACGGTTTTCAGGTCAAAGTCCTTGTTGTTCGGATCCTGCCTTTCCGGTGAAAAGGCAAGGTAAAAATCCCGGCCCGCCTTCAATCCGGATTTTTCCAGGATCATCCTCACATCTTCATCCGTCGTCCCCGGGTAGGTGGTTGATTCAAGAATCACGAGTTGACCCGGGCGAAGGCGATCGGCGATAGCCCTCGCGGTGTCAAAAACATAGGTCATGTCCGGCTCGCGGTTCCTGTTGAGGGGGGTAGGCACGCACATAAGAATGCAATCCATGCCGTTCAGCTTCGAAAAATCCGTCGTCGCCGTGAATTTCGCCTTCCGGCCGCGGAGGGGCGAGATATCGATATGCTTGATATAGCTTTCGCCCTTCCTCAAGAGGTCCACCTTCCGGCTGTCGACATCAAAGCCGGTCACCGGGAACCCCGCCCCGGCGAATTCCATGACCAGGGGCAGCCCGACATAGCCGAGGCCGATGACGCCGACATGCGACGTCCTGTCGCCGATCCTCTTTACCAGGTTCATGAATCCTCCCCCTTTTGATGCCGTCGCGTACTCCCTTTTATCGCGGAGACGCGCAGCCCGCGCCATCCCCACGCTTTTTTGCGTTTTTTCCATACAGGCGATGGATGCGCCATCTTTTTCAGTGGAGAGGAATCCCTCTTACGCGCGGCCCGGGGTTTTTCCGCATCCGCAGCCCGGAACCGATCCCCCTCGTCATGAAATGATGATAATCCCTCCCGCGGCCCGATGGCAAGAACGGGATGCGGGCCGCGGCGCATGTCGTCCGGTCGATTCAACGTTCCGGACGGCCGGGACGATGGACGGGCTTCGTCGGGTCCCGCATTGGGAGGCGGGATTCCGCCGCCATTGACAATCCTCGGGGCCGACGGTAGATTGATAATATAGCAGAAGAGAGGTGACGCGTTGCCCCCGGGGCAAAATCCTTCCTGTTAGAAAAGCCCGGCCGCGCATGCAAGCCAAGACGGTTTTTCCGGAGGTCCCGCGAATCGGCGGGTGAATCAGCGGGAAAGAATCATCCCGGTTCGGAAAACACCCGGGGGAGAGGCATGAATTCACGCTTACCGGGAAAACGACTTTGCGATTCATCGGGGAGGTATCATGAATCATAAGATCGTCAACATGGACCTTCTCAAGGTCTACCAGGTGAAAGGGGGAAAGAAGAAGCTTGTCACCGTCCTGGGCTGGGGAGATCCGATACAGGCGGGTGATCCGGACGGCGACGGCATCCCCGTGGCCATTAAAAGCCGGACGCAGATGGCTGACGGATCGATCAAGGCCGACGACCTGACAGGCTTCGTCAGCAAGAAAGCAAGGTTCCTCGATCCGATAGACAACGACATCATGCGCTTCACGCTCGTCGATGTCCAGCAGGGCGACGGGGCCGTCCTTGAAACCCCGAAAGGAACCAAGGTCTTCATTGACGGCGGGGAGAACCAGATGTTCGCCCGCTACCTGGCTACGAGATTCCCCGGGACCAGCGAGGATCAACGTCTCAAAGTGGACGCCGTCATCGTCACACACGGCGACGCGGACCATGTCGCGGGACTGGTCAAAGTCCACGCTTCCGAGAAAAACGCGACCGCCTACAAGAGGATCTTCATTCATCCCGGGAAGGTCCTGCATAACGGCCTGGTCAAGCGGCCGAATGAGGACGACCCGCGGAAGGCTTTCGGCAAGACCGTCGATGAGGACGGAAAGGCGTATATCACGGACCTGGCGGATGACCCGAGAACCCTGAAACCGGAGGAGGTCAACAAGAACTTCAAGAGCTGGATCAAGGCGCTGGACGACTGGGCGAAAGCGGGCCCCTTCAAAATCGCGAGGCTGTCGGATAAAACCGGAGCCGGGGAGCTTGCTTTCCTCAACAGCGAAGGGCTTGAGTTCCTGGTCCTGGGTCCCCTGGAAAAAACGCTCGCTAACGGAAAGCCCGCCCTGCCTCTCCTGAGGGAGCCGCCCAAAGCCGTTCCCGGGGAAGAGCCTGAGGCGAGCGGCGGCGGGCCCGCCGGAACGGCGCCCCGTTATTCCGTTTCCCACACGATCAACGGCAATTCGATCGTCCTGCTCCTGGTGTACGGAAACATCCGGCTGCTGCTCACCGGGGATATCAACGAGGAGAGCGAGGAGGAACTCGTCAAGCGGCATGAAGCGGGCGGAATCGATCTGACGGCGGATTTCCTCAAGGCGCCGCACCACGGCTCGGCCGATTTTTCCCCTGAATTCCTGCAAAAGATCCAGCCTGTGGTTTCGGTCATCTCCTCGGGCGACGAGAACGAGCGGGTCGAATACATCCATCCAAGGGCGACTCTCGTGGGAGCCCTGGGGAAATACGGGCGGGTCGAACGGCCGCTCGTGTTCATCACGGAGCTCGTCGCCTTCCTGAAAACGATGGGCTACGCGAGGCTCGTGGACAAGAACGACAAGCCTGAAGGCGCACGCTTCTTTTCGTTCAAGCGGGAGAGCTACGGCGTCGTCCACCTTTCTTTCAACAAGCAACGGATGCTCGTTTTCACGCACTCCGGAAAGCGCGATCTCAAGGAAGCCTATGCCTACACCGTCGATCCGGGAGGCCAGGTCAGGTTCGACAAGCTGAGGACCGCCTAGCCCGCGGCCCGGCCGGGCCGGGCGGGACCTCGCCGCCTCTTGACTCCATCGCGCGACTGCCCTATCTTTGTTCAATCGCCGATCGTTGGAGGATCCTTCATGTCGCTGCAAAAGGTCAAGGCCGCGCGGTTGAGGCGCGCCCTGCTGTGGATGCTCTTCCTCTCCGCCTGGGGAAGATTGAGCGCCCAGGATGGAAATGCCAGGATATACGGGACCGTCACGGATTTTCACGGGCAGGCGATCGAGGGAGCATCCGTGATCTTGAAGGACAGCCGGTTCCGGCCGCTCCAAGAGACGCTGAGCGACAAGAACGGAAAATACGTTCTATTCGTTCCCAAGGGCACATATTACTGCCTGTATGCCATTAGGCCGGCCGACTACCGCGTGAGCAGGCTCGAATACTGGACCTGGAATGTCCCCGTCTATGAGGACATGGAGATCAATCCTCAATACGACCGGATGGAAATCTACGGGATAAACGTCTTCGAGCCGCAGGTGACGCCCCAGGAAACTTATATGCTGTATTTCAGGCCCATGAGCCTGGCCAAGACCCTGGCCATCGTCGACCGGCAGAAGGTCGATGGCAGGAGGTTCGAGCGGGAAAAACGGGCCGAGGGGCTCCTCAAACCGACCGAGGGCGATATCCTGAACGTCGGTCCCGAGGCCATAACGCCCGGAGAGCTGGAGATCGAAGTGAACGGACTCAAGGCGAAGATCCTCGGGATCCATAAGACGGTCGAGTATGCCAGAGGCCTCTATTATCACGGTTATAATGTCCAGATATTGAAGCCCAAAAACCAAAGCGCGCCCAAGACGGCGTATGATCGGATCACGATCGTCCTGCACTCCCGCGAGACCGGCGAATCCGGAAAGGGAGAGGCCTTTATCAAAAGAAGATGAGGAAGGGACGGGACCCTGGGATACGCCCCCGCGCATCTCCCCGATGGCGGCCGCGCACTGAACTAAACGAAAACCTTGGATGGTTCCCCAGCCGGGCTTCGAAGTCCGGGAACCTTCGTCCGGCCGTCGAATCCGAGGCCATCCGCTGGATCCGGGCCGCGCGCGAGTTTCCGGACTTTCCGAGGAGAGAGACGGGCGGCCCGCCGGGAAGCCCGCAAAAACGAGGTATCGGCCGATCCCGTCGGCCGGCGAAGAGCATGAAGGGCCGACGACTGAAGGGTGTTTCCCGCCGTCCGCTCATGGCCGGCACGCCTTATTCGAAGGCATTAGCGGACAAAAAAAGGGGGACCGGAAGACCGGTCCCCGATGCGCGCCGCCCGACGGCGGGAGCTACCTGGTCAGCGTGATCGAGCCGTTCGTCGTGTGCAGGGAGATCGCGGGACCGCCCTGGCCGATGCGGCCGTCGATCCTCCGCCTCGACCGGCTGAGGTTCTGAAGGGTCACCGGGAAATCCACGGAGACGCGGCCGTTGGTCGTGCCGGCCCTGAGGTCGGCGTTGAGCGTCTCGGGGGAGATGATCGCCAGGGTTATGGAGCCGTTGGTTGTCTCGGCCTCGATCCCGTTTTTGAAAGTCAATCCTTCCAGGCGGATGTCGCCGTTGGTCGTATCGGCCTGGACGCGGCCGTCGAATCCGTTGATCCGGACCTCTCCGTTGGTCGTGGCAGCCTTGATGTCGCCCGAGGCGTTCTCGACGCTG
>Ga0228535_1001858_pt1 | contig 26316 bp, 23 predicted proteins | sample SJ1metagenome_FD_168457 | JGI IMG/M metagenome (GOLD analysis project Ga0228535, IMG submission 168457) | Enriched culture of PCE-dechlorinating microbial communities from Ithaca, New York, USA - SJ1 | ecosystem: Engineered > Modeled > Simulated communities (microbial... > Unclassified | place...
GTTCTTCTTGACATATTCCATCTCCTCCCTTATCAAGCCTTGGGTCTCTTCGCACCATACTTGGAGCGACTTCTCTTCCGATCTGCAACACCGAGGGTATCCTTGGCACCGCGAACAATGTGATAGCGGACACCGGGAAGGTCCTTGACCCTTCCTCCACGCAGAAGAACAACAGAGTGCTCCTGCAGGTTGTGGCCGATACCGGGGATGTACGCGGTAACTTCAATACCGTTCGAAAGGCGCACACGTGCGACCTTTCTCAGAGCAGAGTTCGGCTTCTTCGGGGTGACGGTCATGACCCTGGTGCAAACACCACGCTTCTGGGGACAACCTTCAAGGGCTGGGGACTTGGTCTTGTTGCGGACGCTCGTCCTCCCCTTTCTGATCAGCTGATTAATAGTAGGCATCTTGTAGACACACTCCCTTTTCTTTCTTTGATCCACCGCCTCTCACAAAAGCGGGGATCTGTGCCGCCCCTACGGGCAGCACCTCGTATGTAAAATCCGTACCCAGCATGGACACAATGGTGTGGTTTTTTACACGAACCTTCCCAGGCTTCAGGATACGCCGACAGGCGCATCCATCATTCCTCGTCAGAATCGTCCACATCCACGGTATCACCTACGGATTTCATGTCTGCCAAATCTTCGACGTCGAAATCATCGTCATCAATCATCTCTTGGCGCCTGGATTCCTTGACCGCATCAACTTTCTGCTGCAGTGCGAGCAACTCCTCGTCCTTGAGTTTTACGTCCCGGTACTTCTTCATGCCGGTTCCGGCAGGAATAAGGTGGCCGATGATGACGTTCTCTTTCAGACCGCGCAACTCATCTTTACTACCAGCAATTGCTGCGTTTGTCAAGACCTTGGTCGTCTCCTGGAAGGAGGCTGCACTGATGAAGGAGTCGATGCTCAAGGACGCACGAGTGATACCGAGCAGCAACGGCCGTGCAACAGCAGGCTCACCGCCTTCGGTAATTACCCGATCATTTTCCTCGAAGAACCGATACTTATCCACCTGCTGCCCATGAATCAGGTTGGTGTCACCGACATGGACAACCTCGACCTTGCGGAGCATCTGTCTGACGATAACACCAAGGTGCTTGTCGTTGATCTGAACGCCCTGCATTCGATAGACCTCCTGAACCTCGTCCACCAGGAAGGACTGCAATGCATTCTCCCCAAGGATGTCCAGAATGTCGTGTGGATCTACAGAACCGTCACACAGCGCCTCGGCGGCTTCCACCGAGTCTCCATCGCGCACCAGAAGGTTTCGTCCCATCGGTACCATGTGCTTGTACTCATGCCCGTAGGGATCGGTAACCACGATGGTTCGTTTGCCCTTGACGATCGAAGCAAAACTGACCAAGCCGGCGACCTGGGCAAGAATTGCAGCATTGCGGGGCCTTCGAGCCTCGAAGAGCTCGCCGACACGGGGAAGACCACCGGTGATATCCTTGGTCTTGATACCTTCCTTCAGCAACTTAGCCAAAATGGTACCCTTGAAGACCTTGGTGTTGTCCTTGATCTGCAGATACGAACCGCCTGGCAGCAGGTATGCTGCGAGCACATCGCCCTTTCCATGCTCTGCACTCGTAATCTCGATGCGGGGCTGGAGGGACTCCAAGCTGTGTTCGGTAATCTTCTTCTCGATATTACCGGTTTCTTCGTTCACTTCCTCGATCAAGGTGGTTCCCAGCTTGATATCGACGAAGTTGACGTAACCGCCTACTTCTGCCAATACGGGCTCACTGAACGGGTCGAAGGAGACAATGGGAGTCTTCGCATCCACAAACCTGCCGCTCTCAACCAAGAGCTCGGAACCTGTCTTGACGACCTGACTGGTTGAGTGACCGACAAGGTAGACCTTCGAATCCACTACCTTCACAGAGCCGTTCTCTTCACTGGTCACTTCCTTGCCCTTCTTGAGGTACAACGGAGTTCCCTTCGCTACAATCGAGCCATCCTCAACCAATAACTTGTCGTAACTGCCCTCATCAATGACAGCATTGACACGGAAGTATTCAATATGGCCCTTACGGGTGAACACATTGACCGAATCGCTCTCACGAACAACCCTGGTTCCGGTGATGTTGCCGATAAGTACAGGATAGTTGAAGGTAAGCTTGTTCTCTTCGGCGCTCGTCGAGGCAGTACCACCAACGTGGAACGTACGCATCGTAAGCTGGGTACCCGGCTGCCCGATTGACTGGGCGGCTATGATGCCGACTGCTTCACCGATGACTACGGGCCGGTTGGTAGCAAGGTTGCGGCCATAGCACTTGCGGCATACACCATGCTTCGCTTCACAGGTAAGCACAGTCTTCAGCAGCACTCTCTCGATACCGGCTTCCTCGACCTTCAGTGCAGTAGCCTCGTCGATTTCAACGTTGGCATGTGCGATGACCTGTCTGGAGAAGGGATGCAATACATCCTCGACCGGACAGCGTCCGACGATGCGTTCGGAGAGCGGTTCAACGATTTCATCGCCATCCTTGAGGGCCCCTCTCCAAATACCGTTGATCGTGTGGCAGTCATCCTCATTGATGACGACATCCTGGCTGATGTCAACCAGACGGCGGGTAAGGTACCCTGCCTCTGCGGTCTTGAGTGCGGTATCGGACAGACCCTTACGGGCACCGTTGGTGGAGATGAAGAACTCGATGATCGAAAGACCTTCCTTGAAGTTCGACTTGATGGGGAACTCGATGACGTCGCCGGACGGCTTTGCCATCAAACCACGCATACCACCAAGCTGCCTGATCTGGGTCTTCGATCCTCGGGCACCGGAGTCAGCCATGAGGAACAGCGGGTTGAAGCCGTTCTGGCTTACTCGCAACTCGCTCATCAAGGCATCGGTAAGCTGGTCATTGGTCTGGGTCCAGACCTCGATGACCCTGTTGTACCGTTCTTCCTGGGTGATATGCCCCTGACGATACTGCTCGAGGATTCTCTGCTGCTCGTTGTTCGCCTTGCTGACAAGCTCCTGTTTTGCAACAGGAACAATCATGTCCGACAGGCCGATGGTAGCACCAAAAAGCGTTGCATACTTATAACCGACATCCTTGATGGAGTCGAGCATCTCAACGGCGATGGAGTTGTCATTTGCCTTCAAGGTGTCGCCGATCAAAGCCTTCAGTTCCTTGTCGCCAAGAGTTGCGTTCTGGAACGGAACACTCTTGGGAAGGACGGCATTGAAAAGAATTCGACCGGGAGTGGTCTCAATCTTGGTACCATTCTCAAGTTTATATCGAATCTTTGCATTATACGAGAGCAGACCACTGTCAAGTGCCATCTCCAACTCACCGATGTTGTCAAAGTACTTGCCTTCACCGGCGGCACCCTTCATGTCACGGGTCAGGTAGTTGATACCGAGGACCATGTCCTGTGAAGGATATACAATCGGCTTGCCGTTGGCAGGGTCGAGCAGGTTGGTAACGCTGAGCATCAGCGTCCAGCATTCCAGCTGGGCGGCATGCGTCAACGGTACGTGGACTGCCATCTGGTCTCCGTCGAAGTCAGCGTTGTAGGCATGACATACCAATGGATGCAACTTGATTGCCTTTCCATCGACGAGAACGGGATCGAAAGCCTGGATACCGAGTCGGTGAAGCGTAGGTGCACGGTTGAGCAGCACCGGATGCTCCTTGACTACTTCATCAAGAATGGACCATACAGCATCAGTCTCTTCCTCAACCAGGCTCTTTGCCTTCTTGATGTTGTAGACCACGCCATCCTGCACAAGCTTCTTCATGATGAAAGGCTTGTACAACTCAAGGGCCATCTTCGAGGGAAGACCGCACTGATGCATCCTGAGCTCGGGACCGACGACGATAACCGAACGACCGGAGTAATCGACGCGCTTTCCAAGCAAGTTCTGTCGGAAACGCCCCTGTTTGCCTTTCAGCATGTCGGAGAGGCTCTTCAAGGGCCTGTTGCTCGCACCCTTGACCACACGCTTGCGCTTCGAGTTGTCAAAAAGGGCATCCACCGCTTCCTGAAGCATTCGCTTCTCGTTGCGGATGATGATGTCCGGGGCATTGAGCTTGACCAAACGGTCAAGACGATTGTTTCGGTTGATCACACGACGATACAGGTCATTGAGGTCGCTGGTGGCAAACCTGCCGCCATCGAGCTGGACCATGGGTCGAAGATCGGGGGGAATGACAGGAATGACGGTGAGAATCATCCACTCAGGGCGGTTGCCGCTGTCGCGGAAGTTCTCACACACCTCGATGCGCTTGAGCAGGCGCTTGTCGGCCTTGTCGCCCTTGAGGCGCATCTGCTCGCGAAGTTCGCGGGAGAGCTCCTCGAGGTCGAGATTGACCAAAAGCTTGCGCACCGCTTCAGCACCCATGCCCGCCTCAAACGAGTCGCCGTATTGCTCGCGTGCCTGCCAATACTCTTCCTCGGAAAGCAACTGCTTGCCCTTCAGATTGGTATCCCCTGCGTTGATCACTACATATTTCTCATAGTAAAGAATGCTCTGCAGGGAGTTGCGTGTAATATCGAGCAGCATGCTCATGCGGCTGGGAACCGAACGATAGTACCAAATGTGGGAAACGGGGGCCGCCAAGGTGATGTGACCCATGCGTTCACGGCGTACCTTTGTATTGGTCACCTCAACACCACAACGGTCACAAATCACACCCTTGTAACGGATCGACTTGAATTTGCCGCAGTAGCACTCCCACTCCTTGGTGGTACCGAAAATCTTCTCGCAGAAGAGACCATCGCGCTCCGGACGGAGGGTGCGGTAGTTGATCGTCTCCGGCTTCTTCACCTCGCCGTAGGACCAATCCTTGATCTGCTCCGGCGAAGCCAGCTTTATCATGATGCTATCGAAATCTTGAATTTCTTTCATCCGTACTTCTCCTGGTTAGTTGAGGGAGCCTTTCGACTGCTTGGCGATCAACTCTTCATCACGTTCGGTAAGGGGCACCTGCCGACCCTTGGAGTCATACACAGACATATCCAGAGCCAAGCCGCGGATCTCCTGAACCAAAACGTTGAATGCCTCGGGCATTCCTGCTGTAGTGGCCGGCTCACCCTTGACGATACTCTCATAAATCTTGACACGACCGTTCATGTCGTCACTCTTGATGGTCAAGAGCTCCTGCAGCGTGTTGGCAGCGCCGTACGCCTCAAGGGCCCACACTTCCATCTCACCAAGTCTCTGACCTCCGAACTGAGCCTTACCGCCGAGCGGCTGCTGAGTTACCAGTGAGTAGGGACCGGTTGAACGTGCATGCATCTTGTCATCCACCAGGTGGTGCAACTTCAGATAGTAGATATATCCGCAGAATACAGGATTCACAAAAGGAACACCGGTCAGACCGTTGTACAGAACAGTCTTGGAGTTCTCGGGAAGCCCTGCCTCACGCATCTTCTCCTCGATCTGTGCCATCGTGGCGCTCTGGAATACCGGAGTGGAATACCACTTGTCAAGTTTGACTGCAGCCCAGCCCAGCTGGGTCTCCATCAGCTGTCCGATGTTCATTCGGGACGGAACGCCAAGCGGGTTCAGACAGACATCAAGCGGAGTACCATCGGCCATGTACGGCATATCTTCCTCTGCGAGAATGCGGCTGACTACACCCTTGTTACCGTGTCGTCCTGCCATCTTGTCACCCTGCCTGAGCTTGCGCTTGGTAGCAATGAGGACCTTCACCGTCTCCTCGACACCGGGGGGAAGCTCATCATTGTTGCTTCGCTTCAAGCGCTGGATGTCGATGACCGTACCCTCGGTTCCATGGGGAACCTTCAGGGAGGTGTCACGAACCTCTTTTGCCTTCTCACCGAAAATCGAGTTGAGCAACTTGAACTCGGGCGTGGTATCACTTTCACTCTTGGGAGTTACCTTACCAACCAGAATCGAGCCCGGGCGGACTGCGGTTCCAATACGTACGATACCATCCTCATCAAGCTGCTCGAGCATTTTCTCGCTGGTGTTGGGGATATCACGGGTAAGCTTCTCAGGACCGAGCTTGGTCTCACGGATATCGGTAGTGAACTCCTTGATGTGGACGGAAGTGAAAATATCGTCCTTTACAACGCGCTCACTGATGAGAACGGCGTCCTCATAGTTGTATCCGTTCCAGGGAACGAAGCCGACGAGAATATTGCGTCCGAGGGCCAGCTCTGCACTCTGTGTTGCAGGACCATCGGCCAGAACGTCTCCGGCTTCAACATGCTGGCCGAACGAAACAATCGGCTTCTGATTGAAACAGGTATCCTGGTTGGTTCTCTGGTACTTCTGCACCTCATAGGTGTCCAATTGACCCTGAATCTCTGCAGAATCAGGCTGAATCACCACGCGGTCGGAACTTACATAGGTAACCGTACCACTACGCTTGGCCTTCACCAACACACCGCTGTCATAGGCGGTCTTGCCTTCCATACCGGTACCGACTCGCGGGGTTTCGGGGAATACAAGAGGGACTGCCTGACGCTGCATGTTCGAACCCATCAGGGCTCGGTTGGCGTCGTCGTGCTCAAGGAACGGAATGAGGGAGGCTGCAACACTGATAACCTGCTTCGGGTCTACGTCCATGTACTTGATTTCGGCAGGCGGCTTGGTGGAGTAATCGCCACTTCTGCGTACCGGAACCTCATTCTCATGGAAATTACCGTCATCATCCAGCTTTGCTGAAGCCTGGGCGATGAAGAATTTCTCCTCATCGTTTGCATCCAAGTAGCGGTACTGCTTGGTGACCACACCATTGACCACCTTACGGTAGGGGGTCTCCAAAAAGCCATGCTGATTGATGCGGGTATAGTTGGCCAACGAGACGATAAGACCGATGTTCGGTCCTTCAGGGGTCTCGATGGGACAGATGCGACCATAGTGGGTATAGTGGACGTCACGAACCTCAAAGCCTGCGCGGTCACGGGAAAGACCGCCGGGTCCGAGTGCGTTGAGCCTTCTCTTATGGGTAAGCTCGGCAAGCGGGTTGACCTGGTCCATGAACTGCGAAAGCTGGCTGCTGCCGAAGAACTCCTTGATCGCCGCCACAATCGGCTTGATCGAGATGAGGTCCTGCGGCTTGACAGAACCGGTCTCCAGGTTCATGCGTTCCTTGGCAATGCGCTCCATGCGGGCGAAAGCACTCTTCAGTGCATTCTGCAGAAGCTCGCCAACCGAACGGACACGCCTGTTGCCCAGATGGTCGATATCGTCGACGTTCTGTTCACGGATGAATACCTTGATCAGGAAATCCATCGTATTGACGATATCCTGAGGGGTGAGAACGGTCAGGTCTGTGGAAGCATTCTCCTCTTCCTCTTCGGTACCGGTTCCGAACTTCTTGTTGAACTTGTAACGGCCGACCGAACCGAGATCATAGCGGCGATTTGAGAAGAACATGTCAGGAAGGTCCTTCTCTGCACGCTCGATGGCAATCATCTCACCGGGCATCAAGACAGAGAAAATCGGAGAAAGAACATCTTCCTTGGTAGGCTCGTCGTACCCTTCACGCGTGTACTTTGCATCCTCGATTTCGAAACAATTGAGAATCATGTCACTGTGCAGGGTTCCCTCTCCACGGAGGTTGACCAACTGTACTTCATGTACATTCAGCTTGAGCAGCTCATCGATTTCATGGGCGTGCAGCATGTCACCGGCTCGAAGGACCTTTTTCTCAGTCCCTTCAACCTGTGCATGGACGTCCTTGAAAAGGTAGCGGTTTTCCAAGCTTGCCTTCAAGTCGGCATCATCGACCAGTTCAACCGTTTCGGCAGAATAAAACTGCTCGAGAATCTTCTCACGTGTATCGAATCCGATGGCACGCAGGAAAAGCGTACCAAGGATACGCTTCTTGCGGTCGATCTTGGTGAAGATCAAATGCTTTTTATCATCAATCTCAAACTCCAGCCAAGATCCCCGGTAGGGGATGATCCTGGAGGAATAGACATCTTTTTCATTTGAAAAGATTACACCTGGGGAGCGGTGGATCTGGCTGACCACAACGCGCTCTGCACCATTGATAATAAAGGTGCCACGGTCAGTCATCAGCGGAATGTCACCGAAGAAAATCTCTTTCTCCCTCATTTCTCCATTGGAGAACTCAAGGCTGATCGTGACTTTGATGGGCACACTATAGGACCGACCTTTTTTCTTGCACTCCGTTTCGGAGAACTTGATATTATCAAGATCAATCGTATACCCCTTGTATGCGAGACGCATCTCACCATTGGGGCTGTCAATGGGGAATGTCGACTGGAACACTTCCTCAAGCCCGTACGACGAATCTGGACTCAGGCCCTGCCTACAGCGTTCCAGCTGCAAAAATCTCTCATAGGAATCAAGCTGGATCCCGATAAGGTTGGGCAGTTCACAGACTTCATGTAATTCAGAACCGATGTACGTGCGTGTTATGGATTTGCCTTTGGCAACCATCATGTACCCTCCAAAGTCAATTGAGAAACAGACAGCATCCCTCGTAAGGAGAGGGAAACGAAAGACACAACAGGCCACCGGTGTCTATCCGGTGGCTCAATGAACCGGGCGTTGGCCCTCTTGCAAAAATCGAGAGCAGGGGGCCAGCCTTGCAGCCGGTCCCCTAATCCGAGATTAGTCAACGGGCTTAACTTCAACAGTACAACCAGCAGCTTCAAGTTTCTCCTTGAGGGATGCTGCATCGGCCTTGCTGACGCTTTCCTTGACAACCTTGTCACCAGCTTCAACCAGGTCCTTTGCTTCCTTGAGGCCGAGGCCGGTGATAGCACGGACTTCCTTGATTGCTGCAATCTTCTTGGTAGGATCACAAGCCTTGAGGATTACGTTGAATTCAGTGGGCTCTTCCACAGCGGCAGCAACCTCGGCGACAGGGCCGGCGGCAACGGCGGCGGCGGCAGCCACAACACCAAACTTCTCTTCCATCATCTTGATGAGGTCAGCGACTTCCATGACGGACATACTTGCGATCGATTCCAAAATCTCTTCTTTAGTAGCCATATTATCTTCTCCTTGTAAAAGTTTTGTCTGCACAGTCATAGCAGGTTACCTGTGAAGACTAAGACTGTGTTCAGTTCTCTTCGGTGGCGGAAACAGAACCGCCATTTCTCTCGACATAGGCAAGCAAGGTTGCTGCCAGCTTCTGCACCGGTGCCTTCATGGTCCCCATCAAGGAAGCGATCAACTCCAGCTTGGTCGGGAGCTTGCTGAAAGCCTCGACCTCTTCAGGAGTGAAAAACTTACCATCGAGCATTGCGCCCTTGACCTGGATGGGAGAACCATCCTTGATAGTTGCAAACAGCTCCTTGGCAACCACATTGGCCTCATCACCGCGGACAAGTGCAATGGCGGTCGGGCCAACCAGCTGATCGTCAGCCTGATTGTCCAACTCGGTCAAGGCAATCTTTGCAAACCGGTTCTTGACAACACGGTATGCAGCGTCCTTCTTCATGAGGGTTCTTCTCAGTTTGGTGATCTGTTCAACAGTCATTCCGCGGTAATCGGTGAAGATGTAACCGGTATACTGGCTGAACTCATCCTTCAATGCCTTGACGGCCTCTTCCTTGGCGGGGGTAATACGAGTCTTGTAATCCATAGTATGCATCTCCTCTTATACCGAAGCCGTCAGGTCCTTCACATTGACCCTGACACCAGGACCCATTGTGGAGGAAAGGGCGATGCTGACTACAAAGTCAGCCTTGGCATCGGAAGGCTTCTTGCGGATGATTTCCTTGACCACGGACCTGGCGTTTTCACTTACTTTGTCGGGATCCATGGAAACCTTTCCAACTGCAAGGTGAATAACGTTGGTCTTGTCGGAGCGGAACTCGACACGGCCCTTGGTAAGCTCTGCAAGAGCTCCCTTCAGGTCGAAGGTAACGGTCTGGGTCTTGGGGTTCGGCATCAAGCCTCTGCGACCAAGGATGGGACCGAGACGACCTACGTCCTTCATCATATCAGGAGTGGCGACAGCCACATCGAAATCCATCCAACCGCCGCGAATCTTCTCGATCAGGTCGTCATCACCGACAAATGCGGCACCGGCCTGGCGGGCTTCTTCAGCCTTCTCTCCCTTGGCGAAAACAAGTACGCGCTTCTGGGCTGAGAACTGGTTGGGAAGGACCACCGTATCACGAACACTCTGGCTCTTCTTGAGGGTAAGCTTGACGGAAATCTCAACGGTCTCGTCGAACTTGGCAAATGCAACGTCCTTTACCAGGGCTGCAGCTTCTTCGAAGGTATAGAGCTTGGTACGGTCAATTTTCTTGATAGTCTCGCGATAATTCTTTCCGTGTTTCATCTTACTGCTCCACCTCTACGCCCATGCTGCGGGCAGTTCCTGCAACGATCTTCTTGGCAGCCTCAATGTCATTTGCATTGAGATCTTCAAGCTTGGTCTGTGCAATCTCGGTCAGCTGTGCCTGTGAGAGCCTACCAACCTTCACCTTGTTGGGACTGCCGCTTCCGCTGGTGATACCAAGAGCCTTCTTGATAAGCACGGCGGCCGGCGGAGTCTTCAGGATGAACGTGAAGCTCTTGTCGGCATACACAGTAATGATGACGGGAAGAATGAGTCCAGCTTCGTAGTTCTTCGTCTTATCGTTGAACTCCTGGACAAACTTTGGGGCACTGACACCATGAGGTCCAAGCGCGGGCCCGATCGGGGGTGCCGGCGTAGCCTTCTGGGCAGGGCACTGCAATTTGATGACTGCAGTTACCTTTTTCTTTGCCATGTTTCTCTCCTTACGCGACAATCCCACCCATCGGGTGGTTTTTCGATTTCGCGCTGGTCTTAACGCCTGTCATACGATCAGGCTCCCACCTCATGCAACATGAGGGAGTAATCACACACAAAAGGACTCGGTTGTAAAAAATCAGAAAACTCTCGTGCAGCCATCCAGTCCTGAAGACGACTACAGAATCTTTTCTACTTGCAGGAAATCCACCTCAACCGGAGTGGAGCGTCCGAAAATTCCGACGCTGACCCGCATTCGGGCCTTTTCAAGATTGACCTCTTCAATGACTCCGGTAAAGGAGTCGAAGGGACCCTCAATAATACGAACCTGCTCTCCGATGGAGAACGACTGCTTGGGTTTGAAGACCTTTTCAGCAGGAAGATCGCCGGTTTTCTGGAAGAGACTCTTCACTTCAGCGGCATTCAGTGGTTGCGGCTTCACACTATCATTGGGTGTGACAAAACCGGTTACGCCTTGAATGCGCTTGATCTGGGAACACCAGGTTTTCCAGCTATGATCGGGCAAGTCGAGCTCAACGAGGATATATCCAGGAAGAATCTTGCGCTTTACATCGCGTCTCACCCCGTCCTTCACCTCAACGACGGTCTCGAAAGGGACCTTCACATCAGTGCAAACGAGCGCGAAGTCCGTATCGGTCTCGCGCATCTTGTTGATGATTCGCTCAATCTTTTGTTCGTATCCCGAATAAGTATGTACTACGTACCAGCCCTTTGCCATGTCGCCGCCTTACAGAATAAACAGCACACCCTTGAGCAGGAGGAAGTCCACCAACCCAAGGAATATTGCGACGATGACTGTAGAAACAAGTACGACCTTAGTCGAAGAAATGACAGCTTCACGGGAGGGCCAGACAACTTTCTTCAGTTCCTGGTGGGACTCCTTGAAATACTTTAAAAGCTTCTTCATGAAAGGCTCCTTGTGGAAATGATCGAGAAGCCAACAGGCCAAGAAGGACTCGAACCCTCAACATCCGGTTTTGGAGACCAGCGCTCTACCAATTGGAGCTATTGGCCTATTCGCTTCTCGATCGAAACTACCTTATTTAATCTTTGTCTCGCGATGCAAGGTGTGCTTGCGTTCAAACGGACAATACTTGCTCAACTCAAGCTTTCCTTGAGTATTTCTCCGATTCTTTTCGGTGGTATAGTTCTTCTGCTTGCATTCGGTGCACTGGAGAGCAATTTTCTCCACGGGACCTTTTTTCTTTGCTTCACCCATTACATGCTCCTCGGTGAGTGTTCACCTCATACCCATCCTACTAAACCGGAAGGGGATAAAAAAAGAGCCCTCGAACGGATTTGAACCGTTGACCCCCACCTTACCATGGTGGTGCTCTACCGACTGAGCTACAAGGGCGTCGGTCATATTACAGGGCATCCACGAGTATACCAACCTGCAACATGCAGAAGCAAACTTACCAGAGTGCGTTCTTTTTGTCAATATACATCAGCAACATTAGGGAAAAACTTGGACCTGTTGCTCAGTTATCTTCAATCATATATAGTTTATACGAGTTATTTGTACCAATTACAAGGAGTTCCTATGAAGGATCAACAAAAGACCCGTTACGGCCATACCGCGAAGGACATCGCTCAGGATTTTGCCGAGCACCTCAAGTACAGCCAGGACGCCGATATGTACCATACCACCCAGGAGGGCCGTTATACCGCCCTTGCCCTTACTGTACGTGACAGAATCATACATCAATGGAACCTCAGCCGCAAAACACAGAGACAGCAGAGCGCCAAGCGCGTATACTATCTCTCACTCGAATTTCTCATGGGCCGTGCCATGACCAACAACATCATCAACCTGGGAATTGAGGGACCGGTGAGAGAAGCCCTCGCCTCCCTTGGCTATACCTACGAGGAGTTGAGCGAGGTGGAGCCTGATGCAGGTCTGGGTAACGGCGGCCTCGGCCGACTTGCCGCCTGTTTTCTCGATTCACTGGCAACCCTTGAGATACCCGCCTACGGGTACGGCATCCGCTACAACTACGGCATCTTCCGCCAGCAGATCAAAAACGGCTGGCAGGCGGAACAACCCGACAACTGGCTTCGAGACGGAAACCCTTGGGAAATCCTGCGACCGGATGTAGTCTATCCGGTACAGTTCGGAGGAGAAGTACAAATCATCCGGGAGCGGGGCAAGGACCAGTTCAAGTGGATCGGCAGCGAAATCGTACAAGGTATCGCCTACGACACCCCCATCATCGGATTTGGCTGCAAAACAGTGAACACCTTGCGCTTGTGGTCGGCAAAAAGCCCCGAAGAGTTCAACTTCCATGAGTTCAACGACGGCGACTACACCGAGGCGGTACGCTCCAAGATTTCGGCGGAGAACCTCAGCCAGGTCCTCTACCCCAACGATACCCTGTATATGGGTAAGGAACTCAGGCTGAAACAGCAGTACTTCTTCGTTGCCTGCTCATTGGCCGACATCATCCGGCGATTCAAACGCGAGAACAAAAACTGGTCGATGCTTCCCGACTTTGCGGCGATCCAGCTCAACGACACCCACCCGTCCCTTGCAGTACCCGAGCTCATGCGCATTCTTCTCGATGAGGAGTTGCTCGATTGGGACGGTGCCTGGGATATCACAACCCGTACACTCGCATATACAAACCACACCCTCATGCCCGAGGCCTTGGAGAAGTGGTCGCTTCCCATGCTGCAGAAAATCCTGCCGCGCCACATGCAGATCATCTACGAAATCAACCATCGCTTCCTACAGCAGGCAGTCTCCTACTTCCCGTTGCAGCCGCAGATGCTCGGAAAAATCAGTGTCATTGAAGAGTCAAACCCGAAGCAGGTCAGGATGGCCAATCTTGCCATCATCGGCAGCCACAGCACCAACGGGGTGGCAGCTCTGCACTCACAACTGCTGAAGAAGCAGATGTTCCCCCAGTTCAACCTGATCTTCCCCGACCGGTTCAACAACAAGACCAACGGCATCACCCAACGAAGGTGGCTGCTCGCTTCCAATCCCAGGCTCGCCGATCTGATCAAGAGTGCGATCGGCGATGCATGGATCACCGATTTCAGCAGGATTTCCGACCTGGCCCCCTTTGCAGAGGACAAGAACTTCCTTCTGGACTTCAAGGCGATAAAAGAAGAGAACAAGGTTCGTTGTGCAGCTTTCCTGAAAGCAGAGAGCGGCTTGATCATCAACCCAAGCTCCTTCTTTGACGTACAGGTCAAACGAATCCACGAGTACAAGCGCCAGCTGCTCAATGCACTGAATATCCTGATTATCTACAACGATTTGAAAAACGGAGGAGAGGCTACCAAGAACATGGAGAGCACCACCTTCCTCTTCGGGGGAAAAGCTGCACCGGGATATGTGAATGCAAAGCTGATCATCAAGCTCATCAACAACATCGCCAAGGTGATCAATGCAGACCCCGCCACCCGCGACCGTCTGGCCATTCACTTCATGCCCAACTATCGGGTATCCATGGCGGAAATCGTCATCCCGGCCACCAACCTCAGCCAGCAGATTTCAACAGCGGGAACAGAGGCTTCGGGAACCGGTAACATGAAGTTCATGTGCAACGGTGCTTTGACCATCGGTACGATGGACGGTGCGAATGTGGAAATCGCTGAGGAAGTCGGCAAGGAGAACATGTTCATCTTTGGTCACACCGAAGAGCAGATTGCAAAACTCAGCCATACCTACGATCCCTTCTCCACCGTCATGGCGGATAAGGAGATCAAGAAGGCAATCGACTTGTTGTTCAGCGGTTACTTCAATGTGAATGAACCAAACATCTTTGAACCGCTTCGTAGAAGCCTCTTCGAGGAAGGCGACCGATACTACCACTTTGCCGACCTCAGGATGTACAGTGAAGCACACCGAACGGCAAGGGAACTCTACGCCACCGATGGCATGGAATGGAATCGCCGTGCGACGCTCAATGTGGCCTCAAGTGGAAAATTCTCCAGCGACCGAACCATTGCAGAGTATGCCAACGACATCTGGAACATCAATGCATGCCCTGTCGCCAAGGATACAGGCGACGACACTGCGCTGCAGGACGCAAAAAAGCGTACATAAAGTGTGTCTGTGACGAAGGATTATCACCTCGATTCTCGAGGTGATATTTTTTCGTCACATTACGTAGTATTATTTTCTTATCTATGTGATACTTATTTATTTGTTATCAAATATAGCATATTTTAATGACTTATTCTCGTCACTCCACCCTGTCCCCTGCTATATTCATACCATGTCAAAATTCTGGGATAGAGTAAAAGTTCTGATGAGCGCCCCGACGGTTGTTGATTTAGCCAACCAGCTTGAGGTGAAGCGTAGCACGCTCTCCAGTTGGCTGCATACAGACAGACGTCCGCCTATGAGCGTATTGCTCAAGATATCGGAGAAGACCGGTGTCACCATCGAGCAGCTTGAGTATGGGTTGGACTACAAACTGCTGGACGAGGAAGAAGCAGCAGAAGACATTCCCTCCTGCAAAAAAGAGCTCAAGATGTGGATCGACGACCTTCAGGCGAGGGAGCTATTCATTCTCAGACCCCTGATCTCCTATCTTAGAAACCAATCCCTTGAACGAAAGCCTTGATCAAAGGCGAGGCCAACGCCAACAGCGGAGCAATAATCATCGCGGGAAGGAAATTTCCCGTCCTGCTCTTGCGGATATCCAGCAAACCGAACCCGATCATCATGAGAAGCACCCCGCCTACAGCGGCCAGTTCAGTAATCCCAGCCTCACCGAGAACCGGGGCGATGGCACCTCCGGCAAGGGTGAAAAAGCCCTGGTACAACAGTACGAACAAGGCACTGGCCATGACTCCGGGACCATAGGCTGCACTGAATATTATCGCCATGCACCCATCCATGATCGACTTGACAAGAATCAGCTGATAATCGCCCACGGTCCCCGCCTGGATCGACCCAACCACGGTCATTGCACCGCTGCAGAACAAAAGGGATGCATTGAGAAAACCCAAGGCAAAATTACGGGCGCTCTCTGCATTGCCCCTTCCCCTGGACAGGCGTCGTTCCATCCATGTGCCGAGGGCCAGGACTCCATCCTCGATTCTCAAGGCATAGCCGACAAACCCGCCTATCACCACTGAGAACAACAGGATCAGGTAGGATCCTGTCTGCATCGCCATGGAGATACCGATAACCAACGTGACCAAACCCGAAGAGGTAAATACAACCTCCTGATAAGAGGCCTTGAGCTTGTTCTTCACCAAGAGTCCGAGCAAGGACCCGACGATTACCATGAGGGCGTTGAAATAGGTAGCAATCATAATGCCAACGAGTATAATGGTTTTGGAATACTCACTCAAGGAAGCAACATGCAAAACATCTTGCTGGCCGCAGGGCTGGGCTCACGAAGCGAAGGAAAGAAACTGTTGCTCCCCTATCAGGGGGAGACGTTGGTCCATCATGCGGTCAAGGAATCCCTGCTTGCAGGCCTGTACACGGTGCTTGTGACCGGATACAAGGCTGACGAAGTGAAAGAAGCCGTCAAGGACCTGTACTGCGACAATCTGCTGGTTGTGCACAACAGCGAATATGCGCAGGGACAAGGCAGTTCCACTCGCTGTGGGGCATTTTATCTCAGAGAAGAGGAAAGCTTCTTCATCTCCCTTAGCGACATGCCACTTATCAAGGCAAGACACTATCACCACCTTGTTCGATGCGCAACACACGCTGCAGCCAGGCCCAGCTATAAAGGCAGGCTGGGCCATCCGGTGCTCCTTGCCCCGACATTTCTGTCGGTCATCAGAGACCGGAACGGCCCGTTCACCATGCGAAGCCTGCTATCTTCCTATGAAGTACAGGCAATCGAAGTGGACGAAGAAGCCTATATCCTCGATATAGATACGCTTGATGAGTACCACGCGCTGCTCGCTAGCGGGCAACCACCTCAGAGCCCTCCATTGTAAGATGGATTGAAGAGCCGGGGGCGAAACCGCCGCCGAGCAGTTTCACCGACAAGGGATCCTCAACCATACGCTGGATGGCACGCTTGATGGGCCTTGCCCCGAAGGATGGATCATAGCCTTCACGGTACAGAGCATCCACCACCTCATCGTCCCAGCTTAACGAGAAACCCCGCTTCTGCAGACGCGTCTGCAGTTGCTTCAGCTGCAATCCCACAATTCTACGGACCTGCTCCTCTCCCAGCCGTTCAAAGACTATGATCTCATCCAGCCGATTGATGAACTCAGGCTTGAAGGAACTGTGGATGATTTGATTCACCATGCTCACTCCTTCCTCGTGACTCGGGGCATTCAAGAGCTGCTGGCTGCCCAGATTGCTGGTCATGATGATCACTGCGTTGGTAAAGTCGACGACCCGGCCTTGGCCATCGGTCAATCGGCCGTCGTCGAGCAGCTGCAGGAGGACGTTGAATACATCCGGATGCGCCTTCTCAATCTCGTCGAAGAGAATGACCGAATACGGACGCCTCCGGACCACCTCGGTCAGCTGTCCGCCTTGGTCGTATCCTACATACCCCGGAGGAGCACCGATGAGGCGGCTTACGGAGAATTTCTCCATGTACTCGCTCATGTCGATGCGGGTCAAAGCCTTCTCATCATCAAAGAGCAGTTGGGCAAGCACCTTGGCAAGCAAGGTCTTTCCAACACCCGTAGGACCGGCGAACAGGAATGTTCCCAGCGGCTTGTGCTCATCGGAGATGCCCGCCTTATTGCGTCTGATGGCGTTGCTGACTGCTTCAATGGCTTGCTTCTGACCGACCACCTGCTCTGAGAGCGTCTTTTCCAGCTGCAGATATTTAGCCATCTCACTACCTTTCATCTTAGCAACAGGCACTCCTGTCCAGTTGCTGACGATGCGGGCGATATCGTCTTCACTGACCTCTTCACGCAGCATCTGTTTGCCTTCGTTCTGCACACCGGCAAGTTGCTGGTTCATCGCTTCGATTTCTCGGACCAATTCGGGAATCTGGCCGTGTTTGATCTGGGCTGCCTTGGCAAGGTCCCCATCACGTTCTGCGCGCTGCTCCTCCAGATTCAACTGCTCCAAGCGAGCCTTGCTCTCACGCAGCTTCGCAATGAACGAGCGTTCGTTTACCCACTGCAGATGCATGGCATCGCGCTTGTTCTTCAAGTCCCCCAGCTCCTTGTGCAGCTTCTCCCGCCGTTCACCGCTGGCCTTGTCCGTCTCGCGGTTGAGAGCCTGGTCTTCTATGTTCAACTGCAGGATCTTGCGCTCGATTTGGTCCAGTTCATCCGGTTGACTCTCGATCTCCATCTTCAGCTGGCTGGCCGCCTCATCCACCAGGTCGATGGCCTTGTCAGGGAGGAAACGGTTGGTAATGTACCGGTTGCTCAAGGTGGCTGCAGCCACCAAGGCCTCATCCTTGATACGAACCCCATGGTGCACCTCATAGCGCTCCTTGAGCCCGCGCAGAATGGCAATCGTGGACTCAACCGACGGCTCCTTGGTGTAGACCGGCTGGAAACGCCGCTCCAAAGCCTTGTCAGGCTCGATGTACTTGCGGTACTCATCCAAGGTGGTCGCCCCGATCGTGTGCAGTTCCCCGCGGCTGAGCGCCGGCTTGATCAGGTTCGATGCATCGGTGGAACCTTCACTGGCCCCGGCTCCGACGATGGTATGCAGTTCATCGATGAACAGAATGATCGCCCCTTCGCTGGAAGTCACTTCCTTGACAACCGCCTTCAGGCGCTCCTCGAACTCACCCCTGTACTTCGCCCCTGCAACCAGAGAGCCGACATCAAGGCTCAAAAGACGTTTATGCTTCAACGACTCCGGCACATCTCCTGAGGAAATACGAAGGGCGAGCCCCTCGACAATGGCGGTTTTCCCAACACCGGGTTCCCCGATGAGGACCGGATTGTTCTTGGTCTTTCGGGAGAGCACCTGCATCAGGCGACGGATCTCCTCATCGCGCCCGATGACCGGATCGAGCTTGCCTTGGCGGGCAAGGGTCGTCATATCCCTGCAGTATTTCTCCAGTGCCTGGTATCGGCTCTCCGGGTCCTCGCTTTGGATGCTCTGGTTTCCCCGGATGGTTTGGAGCGCCTGCATCACCGAGTCCTTGGTCAACCCAAGACTCTTGAGGGCCTTGCCGACCTGACTGCCATCATCAAGAACTGCAAGCAGCACGTGCTCGGCACTCAAGTATTGGTCCTTGAACTCCAAGGCCACTTTGTCGGCTGCGTACAACTGACCGCCCAACTGCGCAGAAAGCGAACGCTGTACGTTCGATCCATAGGCTTTGGGAAGTCGGTTGAGCAAGCCTTCAATCTTCTCTTTCACCAGTTTGTGCGGTACGCCCAGCCGCTCGAGAAGCGGAGGCAGCAAGCCCTCCTTCTGGTCCAATAGGGCTAGAATCAGATGCTCGGTGGTAATCTCCGCATTACCGTGCTCATTGGCAAGCATATCTGCATCAGCGATTGCCTGACGTAGTTTGATAGTCATTTTGTCTAAATTCATGGATACTCCTCACCTTCGGGCATGAAGCAACGCGACCCTTTGCGGGGCCCTGTCCTGTACATACCAAATATACTGAGGTTTTTACTTATCGACTAGGAAAGGCCTTCGCGCTGTAGAAGGCAAGATAGGTACTTACCAAATGCTTGGAGTGCTGCATATCGAACGTATCGAGGAAGGCGACCTGGAAGCAGGAGGACTCGAGCAGCAAGAGCAGATGGTCCGCCACCCGGTTCACATCACAGCCGATGATGTCCCCTTCCTTGATGCCCATCCGCAAAAGGCGCTTGAACAAAATGGTAAGCTTGGCCGTTCGGCGCAGGATGATTTCGTTGAAATCCCTGCCTTCCTTCTTCATTTGCAGCATCACATCGACCAAGCTGGTAAGCTCGCCTTCATGCTCGCTGGCTGTCTGCATGATATCCAGGCAGATGTTGGTGATGCGCACAATATAGTTCTGGTCGGTCGACCAGGCAAAGGAAGCATACTTGTTGAACATCCGGCCGGTAACCAGTTTTACCGCGTAATAATAGATTTCTTCCTTGTCCTTGAAGTATTGATAGATGGTCGGCCGGGAAATGCCGCATTCTGTGGCGATCAAAGAGAGATTGGAGTCACGATACCCCTCCCGCGCAAACACTTTCAGTGCTGTTTGCAGGATTTTCTCCTTCCTCTGCTCATGATCTATCTTCTTGGGCATGCGTCTATTAACTCCCTGGTTCCGCTACAAAACTGTTGTTACTGTACAATATATCATTATAATGTAGAAAACACTAGAATGGAATTGGAGAATCAGCATGGTTTTATCTCTCCTTGCAGGTATTTTTCTACTCCTGTTGCTCACAATGATTGCTCGAACGATGGTGCTGCAACAATCCAAAAAGGCTGCGCCACAAACCCGTCGGACCGTCGACGAACAGGATGCCCTCGGCATACTGAGCAAAGCCGTACAATGCAAAACCATCTCCCATCAGGACCCGGAGAGGACCGATTGGAATGAATTCATCCGTCTGGCCGACCTGTTTGCACAAACTTATCCACGCTGTGAGAGTCATCGTATTACACCAGATGCCGGAGCCTATAACCTTGTGTATCGGTTCGAGGGGGAGGACACCCAAGCCGCTCCCGCTCTTCTGACTGCACACCTCGATGTCGTAGGAGCCCAGGAGGAGGCGTGGTTGCATCCACCTTTTTCCGGCGTCATCGAGGATGGGTATCTTTACGGACGAGGCAGTTTCGACTGTAAGGTACAGGCAGTTGCAATCCTCACTGCATTCGAGTCACTGCTTGCACAACACAAGAGACCGAAGCGGACCTTCTATGTTGCGTTCGGTTGTGACGAGGAGTGCAACGGCTCGCAGGAAGGAGCATGTTCCATCGCCTCCTGGTTTGAAAAGCAAGGGATCAGCTTTGCATATGTCCTCGATGAAGGCGGCGTGGTCAGCCAACGCTACATCAAGGGTTTCGATCAGGACATCGCCGTGGTGGGAGTGGCCGAGAAGGGTTACATGGACGTAGAGCTGTCTGCTGCGAGCAGCGCAGGGCACTCTTCCACCCCATCCTTCCCTACTGCACTGGGATTGGTCTGTCAGGCTGTACAGAGCCTTGAGAGAAGAACAATGCCGGCCAGACTCACCGTCCCTGTCAGGGCAATGCTCGATTCCCTTGGGCGGCAGGCGAAATTTCCGTTCCGCTTGCTCTTCTTGAACCTGTGGATCACCAAACCAATGCTACTGGGAATCTTCAGCAGAAGCCCGACTCTCAACGCCTTGATCAGGACAACGGTTGTTCCGACGATGATCGAAGCCAGCGACAAGAGCAATGTCATAGCCGAGCAGGCCAAGGCCATGGTCAACGTCCGACTGCTTCCCGGCCAAACCCCTGATGATGTGCTTGCGTGGATGGAGAAGGTCATCCGCAATCCAAAGGTCAAGCTCAAAGTCGTACGCTTCACCCCTGCATCCGAGGTGAGCCCCGCCAAGGGAGAGGCTTTCGACCATCTTGAAAAGACCATCACAGCCTGTTTCGATCATGTCCTGGTGACCCCTTATCTGATGCTTGGCGCCACCGACGCACGCAAGTATCAGAAGCTGAGCAAGCATATCTATCGGTTCACACCGGTACGGATGGCTAGAAGTGAAGTCGAGCGCATGCATGGGGTGGATGAGCGAATCAGCGAACAGAACATTCGCCTTGCCGCTACGTTCTACGCAACGCTGATCGAAGGCTGAGCATGCAAAGGCCCCGCACAATGGCGGGGCCCTGCATGTACAGGATAGGTTGTTTCAGCCGTTTATTTAATCTTTACTTCAATGGCCTTTGGCTTTGCGACTTCCTTCTTGGGAAGGGTGAGTCTTAGAAGCCCATCGGCAAAAGCACCTTCAATCTTCTCTTCATTCACATCCTCGGGAAGGGTGAAGGAACGTTCGAAGCACTGGTAGCAGCGTTCGGAAACAAGCCTTCTCTTGTCCTTCTCCTCCTTCTTGCTCTGCTTTGCCGAACTCAGCTTCAGCACATGCTTCTCAACCTGCACCTTCACTTCCTCCTGCTTATAGCCGGGAAGCTCAGCCTCCAGAACATAGGCATCGTCGTTTTCAACAATGTCTACAGCAGGGAAGCGGGAGGGCGCGAGGCCCCAGTCACCGAGCATGTCATTGAAGAGCGAGTCAAATGCTGACACCATCGGGGAATTGTAATCACGTTTTGCCAAGTATTTCATAGTACACCTCCGTGTTCTGTTGTATTCTGTTTTGCTCCCTTTTCGGGTTCGATAATACAGATGCAACAAGCGTGCCAAGTTTTCCATACAAGGAGATTATATTTTATATTTATATGTATTATATATACTTAAGCGTCTTTTTACATAAACAGTAATCTACAAGATCATGAGGAGAACAGCAAGAGAATGGGACAATCCGATCCCGCCATGCACAAGACTGATTCGATATTGAGTCAATTTGACACACCTATGCCATAGAAACTCCACCAAAGTGGCTCATCAAGAGCCACCCTGCGGAAATTCCTCATCACAACTCTCTTATTTGCATATAATTATCTTTCTATTCGGCTTGTTACTCTTCTACAACACAACCTTTGCCTGTCCCACTCGAGAAGACCAAAACAATCAAAGAATCAGAGTATACCCGTCATAGTGGCAACCATGACGGCCTTGATCGTATGCATGCGGTTTTCAGCCTCATCGAAGACCACCGAGTGCTTGCTGCGAAAAACCTCGTCGGTCACTTCAAGCTCCTTCAAGCCGAACTGGTCATGAATCTGCTGTGCCACAGCGGTATTGAGGTCATGGAAGGAGGGCAGGCAGTGCTCGAACAGTACATCGGGGTTTCCCGATGCCTGCAGGACATCCATGGTCACCTGATAGTCCTTCAAGAGAGCAATCCTCGTCGCTGTCTGATCCTCCTCACCCATCGAGACCCAGACATCGGTGTAGATGACATCCACTCCCTTCACGGCCTCTTGGATGCTGGTGGTCGCCGTTATGACGGCACCTGAGTTCTTGCAAGAAGGAGCAAGTTCCTCAAGCAGGCTCCGGGATGGAAACAGCTCCTTGGGACTTGCAATACGATACTCCATGCCCAGCTTGGCAGCCCCTATCATCAATGCATTGGAAACATTGTTGCGCCCATCACCGATATAGGCGAACTTCAAATCCTTGGGCTCTTTTCCGGTATGCTCCATGGCGGTCAACACATCGGCGAGCACCTGGGTGGGATGGTCGTCATCGGTAAGTCCGTTCCACACCGGAACACCGCTGTGCGTTGCGATTTCACGGATGACTTCAGGTGAGAAACCCCGGTATTGGATGCCGTCGTACATTCTGCCCAGCACCTTGGCGGTATCCTCAATCGATTCTTTCTTTCCCATCTGGCTGTTGGTGAGGAAGGTGACCTGGGCGCCTTCATCAAAGGCGGCTACTTCAAAGGAACAACGGGTGCGGGTGGAGCTCTTGTCAAAGATGAGCACGATGTTTTTATCTGCGAGCAACTTTCCTTCCAGCTTGGTAGGACAACCCTGCCCTTTCTTCTTTGCCTTAAGGTCGATCGACAACTGCAAAAGAGCCAGTATCTCTTCGGCCGTGAAATCCTTAAGTGTTAAAAAACTGCGTCCTTTCATACGTTCCTCCGAAAGTGATGGATACTTATTGTAAATATTTATACAATATCTGTCAATATTTATGCATTTTTCTTCGAATCACAAATTATTATATGCATAACTATACAAAAAACCTCCCAGCATATGCCAGGAGGCTGAACAAAAAAAGGAAAATGCCTACTTTGAAACCAGAACGACTTCTCCGTTGGTATAGTGCTGAGCAACATACGCCTTGATCTTCTCGCCGCGCAGTGCCTTTACCAAGGCGACGATTGCAGCATCGCTCTCACGACCCTGCTTGACTGCTACGACATTGACGTACGGGCTGTCCGAACCTTCGACGATCAAGCCGTCGCGGGTGGCGATCAGACCGGCGGGAATGGCATAGTTGCCATTGATGATGGCGGCATCGACATCCTGAAGGACACGGGGAAGGCTGGCCGCCTCAATCTCACGGAACTTGAAGTTCTTGGGATTGGCGGTGACATCAAGAGGGGTGGCTTCAAGACCGGCATTCGCAGCGAGTGTGAGCAGACCGGCGCTCTGCAGCAACAGCAATGCCCTGCCTTCGTTGGTGGGGTCGTTGGGAATTGCAATGGTCGCACCATTAGGAAGGTCTGTGAGGGCCTTGTACTTCTTGGAATAGAGTGCGAACGGCTCGACGTGGATGCCGCCGGCATTGGCCAGATGATATCCCTTCTCCTTGTTGAAGGATTCCAGATAGGGGATGTGCTGGAAGAAGTTGGCATCAAGCTCTCCGCTCTCCAGTGCTTCGTTCGGTGTGACATAGTCAGTGAACTCCTGCACCTTGAGGGTATAGCCCTCTGCAGCAAGGTCCTCGACGATCAGATTGAGGAATGCAGCATGAGGCTCGGGGGTTGCTCCAACAACGATGGTCTTGGAGGTTGCCTGCTCTTTGGTACCTGCTGCGAACAGTGAGAACGCCAGCAACAGTACAAGGGTGATGCTTAGAATCTTTTTCATAATTTCTCCTTCTCTCCCCCACAAGGCGAGAGGTATGCACAACTGATGCATCAGCGGCGGGCTATAAGCCTCGCACTGATTTTGTTGCCTATCACCTGCACGATCTCAACGAGAACGAGGATGATTACAACGGCAACGAACATAATATCGCCTCGGAAGCGCTGGTATCCATACCGAATCGCCAGATCTCCCAGGCCGCCTCCACCGATTGCTCCGGCCATGGCCGAATAACCGATCAGGTTGATGATGGTGAGCGTCACACCGCTGACCAAGGAGGGCAGTGCCTCAGGAATCAAGACCTTCCGGACAATCTGAAAATTGGTGGATCCCATAGCACGGGCGGCCTGAACGACCCCCGGATCCACCTCCTTCAGTGCAGTCTCAATCACTCGAGCCACAAATGGTGCTGCCGCAATGGACAGCGGGACGATAGTAGCGGTGGTACCGATACTCGTGCCGATGAGAATCCTTGAAAGCGGAAAGAGCAGAATCATCAGGATGATGAAGGGAAACGAGCGCAACACATTGACGATTCGCCCCAGGACACTATTCAACATGGGATGAGGGATGATGCCCCCCTGTTCCTCACTTGACGTGGCGGATAGCAGAATCCCCAAGGGAAGGCCCAAAATCAGGGAGAACAGGGTGGAGAAGAAGACCATGCTCAATGTTTGCAATGTGGCGTCGAAAACCAACAACCAAATCTTGCTCATTCTGCATCCTCCTCTTCAACGACGACACCCATCTGTTTCAAAGCCTCGATGGCCCGCTTCTTCTCCTCTTCACTGCCGCTGATGTCTACAAGCATGGTTCCAATCTCAACATCACTGACTTTCTGAACCCCACCTGCGCGGATATTGAAATCCACCCCTATCTGTCGGCTTATCTTGCTGAGAATGGGTTGGTCCGTGGTCCCCCCACGGAACCGCAGGGTATATGCTCCCCGCTTCTTCGACCAGTGGACCATATGGTCATCGGCAAGCGAAGCCTCATCGATGCCTACAAGGTGAGTAAGAAATTCCTTGGTCACTTCACTGGAGGGATTGGCAAAGATATCGGTGACCAAACCCTGCTCCACGACAACTCCGTCATCCAATACAGCCACTTGATCGCAGGCATCCCGTACCACTTCCATCTGATGGGTAATCATTACCACAGTCAAGGACATCTTGCGTTGGATTTCCTTCAGGAGAGCCAAGATGGAGTGGGTTGTCTGGGGGTCGAGAGCGCTGGTGGCCTCATCACAGAATAGTATATCGGGATCACAGGCAAGGGCGCGGGCGATGGCCACGCGCTGCTTCTGTCCACCGCTGAGCGTGCTGATAGGGGCATTGCCCCTTCCTTCAAGCCCGACGAGGGCGAGCAATCTCTCAACCTTCTGCTTGATTTCCTGTTTCGGAATTCCGGTTATTTCCAATGGATAAGCAATATTCTGTTCTGCATTCCGGCTGGAAAACAGATTGAAATTCTGGAAAATCATACCAATACGGCGGCGTCTCTGAATAAGACTGTCCTTCTCCAAATCGTCAACCCGCTTGTCATCAAAATAGACTTCACCTGCATCAGGTCGTTCCAACAGGCTGATCAACCGAACCAAGGTCGACTTACCGGCCCCGCTCTTACCGATGATGCCGTAGATGGTGTTTGAGGGTATCGAAAGAGAGATGCCATTGACTGCATGCAATGTACCATACGTTCTCTTTAGATTTTTCAACATAATCTGCATACATATACCCTCTGTATTCACTTTGGAGTTGAATTGTTACCATCATAGTGAAAAGGGTTGTATTGGACAAGACACAGATGGGATAAAATCGTGATACCCTATCATACAGATAGCATTTGTCTGCCTAACGACGAAAAGAGGACGTTTTCACGTCCCCTTCTCTATCTATGTATATACAACCGGCAAGCCGGTGCAAGGCAAAAAGAAGGCCCGGCGGCTACCTACTCTCCCACGGCTAACCGTAGTACCATCGGCGTGAGGGTGCTTAACTTCCGTGTTCGGGATGGGAACGGGTGTGTCCACCCTGCTGTGGCCACCGGGCCGGC
>Ga0228535_1001860_pt1 | contig 26285 bp, 20 predicted proteins | sample SJ1metagenome_FD_168457 | JGI IMG/M metagenome (GOLD analysis project Ga0228535, IMG submission 168457) | Enriched culture of PCE-dechlorinating microbial communities from Ithaca, New York, USA - SJ1 | ecosystem: Engineered > Modeled > Simulated communities (microbial... > Unclassified | place...
AAAAGTTTGTTTATCCTAGCCTTCGTACTTAAACTTTGGCTGGTTTTTACTTAAAGAGCCGTTGACTTTTACATCAACTTTTTTCGCACTTAAGTCTTGCTGTTCTGTTTTATCAAGATCCTTGGGCCCTCTCTTAAGCGACCCCTGTTCGCCAGACTTTGCTTCCTAACCCCTGGCTTTTCGAGCCTTTTGGCTTGCCCACTCTGCCCGGCGCGCAAGAATTATATTATCATGCCCCACATGGTCTGTCAAGCTTATGGGAACTGATTTTATTAATTTTCGCAAGGTTCTTGCTGATATCGTCATTTTCCCTGAGTAAATCTATATAAATCAGATTCATTACTCTTAAAATTGACGTAATTGCTGGGAACGTCGCCTACTATAATTGTCTCCGCCAGTGGTATGGTACTGCCTACTTCCACTTCATCAGACAGATATGGTACAGCTACTTTCATTTTGGTCGCAATATTCATTGATATCAGATGCCTGGTCTGATTTATCCCGGCCTGTTCGAAACGATCATCTAATTCGACATGAACTTCGCTGGACGGAATAATCTTAACGTTTATGGTCGGGCCCCAGGCAGCCAGTATCTTCAACCCACTCAACTGGCCAACGGGTATCTCGACGCTGTCTTCTTTCATTTCCCCCATAGAATGAGAAAGAACTTGAACCGTATTGGCTATCAGCCGGTTGAGAACAACTGTATTGGGCTGGATAAGCACGATCTTTCCGTCATTGTCTTTGTGAATTACCACCATATCATCGTATTTTACCTGATCCACCACCTCCTCATTGACTATCCGGTTTAATATCTCAGTTCCCTGTAGTTGAACGCTGGATTTAGATAACTGCAAAATGCTAGCTTTCAGTCTAAAATCAATATACAGGAAAATAAATAAGGTTATCAGAAAAGCTCCCACCCAGATTATCTTTTTGGGTTTTCTCCTTCCGAATCTCATTCCATCGCCCCCGATGTTACAGTATATGAAAAACAGGGATCATTAGATATGTATATTTTTCTTATCCTATATATCTGTTGTTCTCAGTTAGCTGAGGCGCGCTGTTCCCTTTTTGAAAAAAAACGGATGGTAGGCTACACTTATGTACGAAGGAGTTGAAAGAAATGGATATAAGAGTGCGTTTTGCACCCAGCCCGACCGGCAGCCTTCATATCGGGGGAGCGCGAACTGCCCTTTTTAACTGGCTCTTTGCCAGGCAGAACCAGGGCAGGCTTATTCTACGCCTGGAAGATACCGATGCCGGTCGTTCTACAGAAGATTCAGCCCGGGGTATCATAGAAGGGCTTAAGTGGCTTGGGCTGGACTGGGATGAAGGTCCGGAGGTAGGCGGAGGGTATGGCCCTTACTGGCAGAGCCAGCGTCTGACTACCTATAATATATATCTTAAAAATCTGCTCGAAAGTGGCCAGGCCTATTACTGTTTTTGCTCGGCCGATGATCTGTTAAAGGAAAAGGAAGAAGCGCAAAGGCAAAAAATTACTTATAAATATAGCGGGCGCTGCCGTTCCCTTTCCCCGGGCGCTGTCGAGGCCCGCCTGGCTGCAGGTGAAAAACCGGTGATCCGCATTTCGGGGCCATCTGATGGCATTACGGCAGTTGAAGACCTGGTTAGAGGCCGGGTGGAATTCGCCAACAGCCTTTTCGATGACTTTATTATCGCCAAGTCCGACGGCTGGCCAACTTATAACTTTGCAGTGGTGGTTGACGACTATACCATGAAAATCAGCCATGTAATAAGGGCCGAAGAACACCTCTCCAACACTCCCAAACAGATGTTTATTTACCAGGCCCTGGGCTGGCAGGCACCCTCTTTTGCCCACGTATCCATGATACTTTCCCCGGACCGGAGCAAGCTGTCCAAACGCCATGGGGCCACCTCGGTTCAGGAATTTCGCGATCAAGGCTACCTGCCGGAGACCCTGACCAACTACCTGGCTTTGCTGGGATGGTCCACCGGCCAGGACCGAGATTTTTGGGATCTATCGGATATGATTAACGAGTTCAGTCTCAAAGATATATCCCGATCCCCCGCCGTCTATGATGTTGAAAAACTGACCTGGATGAATGGTCATTACATAGCCGAATGCCCTACCCAAAGGCTTTGCGATATATTGTTCAGGGAGGCTGAAGCTAAAGGCTGGCCGGTCGGTAACAACCCGGAATATTTCTATAAGGTTATCGAACTGGTTAAAACCCGGGCTAAAACGACCCTTGAAATTCTTTCGCTGATCGAATATTTTTACGAAGAGCCCATAAACTACGACGAAAAGGGGTTGAACAAGTATTTCCTCAAAGATAATGCCCCCTCGCTACTGCAAACCGCGGAAGAACTGGTAAACGAGTTGAACATTTTCTCCGCCCAAGCCCTTGAAGATGCTCTCCGGGCTAAGGCCTCGTTGATGGGTATTAAGGCCGGAGTTCTGATCCACCCTATCAGGCTGGCTGTTTCAGGACGCACCAATACACCCGGACTTTTTGAGATAATGGCGATTCTGGGCCGAGAGGTTTGTTTAAGAAGAATACGATCGGCGCTGGCCTTTCTAAAACGTCACAAAAGCTGACTGCTGGCGGAATTAAAAGTAAACTCCAGGCGAAAAATAGTATAATGCTCCAAACCCTTTGACAAAGAATATTAGCCTGTATTATAATGATTATCGCGCGGGTAAGATTACCCGAAAAATAGCCGGTTGGTGTAACGGTAGCACGACTGACTCTGGATCAGTTCGTCAGGGTTCGAATCCTTGACCGGCTGCCATATGGCCCCATCGTCTAGAGGCCTAGGATGCCGCCCTCTCACGGCGGAGACAGGGGTTCGACTCCCCTTGGGGCTACCACTATATCCGAAATCAAAAGCACCGAAATTCGGTGTTTTTTTCTTTTCACCTGTTTATCCCCTATCCTTGCCGGGAATTCCTGACATATGCCATATAAGCCTGCTTCTAAAACCGCCGGCTACGCCCCTGATATGTTGAAAAAGGCCAGCATTTTTATTCATTATTGTTGAAAAACCGTTTTGTGGTTAAAATAGAAAATGCGTGTTGCATAGCTTAGCTGCACGCCAATCGAGAATGGAGGTTAAATTTAATGCGTACCCTAGTCGCTACCGCGCTTGCCAATTCCAAGGGCAATGACGTTTACTGCACGGCCCGTAAACTGGATGATCGCTATATGAAACTGCTGCGCCATACCGAGCGTCCCATCCTGGAAGAATTGGGATTTACTTTTATCAGGCTGGTTTCTTTGGAGTATCCTAATATTAAAGGACACGCCATCTTTTTTGAGGGACACATGGATGAAATGCAGAGAGCCTTGAAGAGTCTGGAAAAAGTTTACTAGTAGTAATATTAAAAAAGCCGGACAACACCTGCTATCGGTTGTTCCGGCTTTGTTATAAGGCTTTTAGCCAATCCGGATCTTGCCAAATTTGCGTTTGCCTACCTGAATGACCATCCCATCTTCGAGCCCAAGATTTTCGTTGCCAAATTTTTCACCATTAACCTTGATGGCCCCCTGTTCCAGCATTCTCTTGCCTTCACTGGTTGACTTCACTAACTTATGATCGCTCATAAACTTGGGCAGCCAGACCTCGCCTGCTTCAACCAGGATTTCGGGAATGTCATCGGGAATATCCCGGCGGGAGAAAACCAGCTCGAATTTGTCCTGGGCCTTCCGGGCCTCTCCGGCGCTGTGGTACATACTTATTATTTCTCGGGCCAGGCGCATTTTGGCGTCACGGGGGTTGAGTTCTCCGCTGCTCATTGCCTGCTGTAATTTTTGCAGTTCCTGGAGTGAAACCCGGGTCAAAAGCTCAAAATAGCGTATTATCAAGGTATCAGGTATTGACATGGTCTTTCCGAACATCTCATAAGCCTCATCGTTAACCCCTATATAATTGCCCAGGCTCTTGCTCATTTTCTGCACCCCGTCGGTGCCTTCCAGAATGGGCATCGTCAAGGCCACCTGGGGTTCCATTCCATATTCTTTTTGCAGATTGCGCCCCACCAGGAGATTGAATTTTTGATCAGTTCCCCCCAGTTCAAGATCAGATCTCAACTCAACTGAATCATAGCCCTGCATAAGGGGATACATAAACTCGTGGATCCCTATTGGCATACCTTCTTTATAGCGTCTAGAAAAATCATCCCGCTCCAGCATGCGCGCTACCGTATATTTTCCGGCCAGATTTAAGACATCCACCAGGTTAAGGGGCATAAGCCATTCACTGTTAAAATGAATAATAGTCCGCTCGGCGTCCAAAACCTTAAATATCTGCTCTTTATAGGTGGCCGCGTTGGCTATAACCTCTTCCTCTGTTAACTGCTTGCGGGTTTCTGATTTTCCGCTGGGGTCTCCAATTCGTCCCGTAAAATCGCCGATAATCAAGTGCACCTCATGGCCCAGGTCTTGAAACTGGCGCAGCTTGTTGAGAACCACGGTGTGTCCAAGGTGAATATCAGGAGCGGTCGGATCCAGTCCCAATTTAATCCGCAGAGGGCGATTTTCCTTTATAGCGCGAAATAATTTATCTTTCAACTCTTCTTCTGGCACGATTTCGGCCACTCCGCGGCGAATAACAGCCATTTGCTCTTCTACTTGCCCTTTTATGCTACTTTCCACAAAATTACCTCCTTGCCATAAAAAATAATAGCACACTAAAATGAGTATGTGCAATAATTAGAGCATCGAAGCGTATGGTAGGTAATAGAAGTTTGAAATTTCGGCTATTCATTATAGTCTGATACCTGGCAGGAGGAAAAGGCTGACAATGACACGTGATCTTGCCCAGTCGCAGTTAAAAAGGAAGCGGAAGCTCAATACCAAGAAAATCAGGAAAATCCTAATAGCTCTTTTCGCGCTTATGTTTTTAAGTGGCCTTGGAGTCGTTGTTTATGCCACCTCGGGAATGCCGCCATTCGATCCTGAACAATTAACCGGCGCCCGAACTACGCAGGTACTGGATGACCAGGACAAGGTCGTTGCCAGTCTGCATGCTGAAGAGAACAGGACCGAAATAACCATCGACAAAGTCCCCAAAGACCTGGTCAATGCTTTCCTGGCCATTGAAGACCAGGAGTTCTATAATCATCACGGAGTAAATTTTAAAGGCATTGCGCGGGCATTGATAGTAAACGTTCAGGAAGGCGGAAAAAGCCAGGGAGCCAGCACTATAACCCAACAGCTGGCCAGAAGCGCCTTTTTGTCATCGGAAAAGCAATGGGTCCGTAAAATCCAGGAAATTATTCTGGCTTTTAAACTGGAATCCAAGTATTCCAAAGACGAGATTTTAACCATGTATATGAATAAAATCTACTTTGGTGCCGGAGCCTACGGAGTTCAAGCTGCGTCCAACACCTACTTTGGCAAAAACGTTGACAAGCTCACCCTGGCTGAAGCTTCGCTGATCGCTGGACTTCCCCAGAGTCCCAGCGCCTATGATCCGTTCCGCTATATGGATAAAGCCAAGAACCGGCAAAAGCTGGTCTTGAACAACATGGTGTCATGCGGTTACATAACCCAGGAACAGGCCGATCAGGCCTACAACACCCAGATTAAGCTCAACACCAAGCTCTCTACCGGCACCAAATACGGCTACTACAAAGACGCGGTAATAGATGAAGCGATTGAAATAATGAAGGAAATGAAAACTATCGAGGATCCTGATTCCGCCATTTACCGCGCCGGTTTAAAAATATATACCAGTATGGATTCAGAGCTGCAGATCACCGCCGAAACCCTTTATGCAACTGCTTCATATTTCCCCAGTGAAACAAAGAATGGGTCCATCGTCCAATCTGGAATGGTGGTCGTTGACCATAAGACCGGGGAGGTCAAAGCCCTTATGGGGGGGCGTAAATACGAACAGGTGCGTGGTTTCAACCGGGCTACCAGCGCTTATCGCCAGCCCGGCTCCTGCATAAAGCCACTGACCGTTTATAGTCCGGCGTTAGAGCAGGGCATCATGCCTTTCTATACCCTGGACGATTCGCCTTTGTCAATTAAAGTAGGAAATACCGTATGGCAACCCAAAAACTATGACGGGGTCTATCGAGGTCTCATCCCGATGAGAACCGGGGTTCAGTATTCTATTAATACCTATGCTGTCCAACTGCTTGAAAAAGTAGGCATCCGCTACTCTTTTGATTTCGGCAACAAATTGGGATTGGACCTGGTTGACAAACCGGGTACCAACGACCTGTCCCTGGCTCCCCTGGCCCTGGGTGGATTGACCCACGGGGTCACCCCTATGCAAATGGCGGCGGCTTATGCCACCATCGGCAATGGCGGAGTATATATCAAACCCCACCTGATTGTAAAGATAGAGGACGCCAATGGAACGGTAATCTATAACTTCAAGCCCGAATACAAAAGGGTCATGTCCGAACAAACTGCCTGGTTGATGAACAGCATGATGATGACCGTTGTGCAGTCAGGCACCGGGACCAAAGCCCAGGTGCCGGGGATACCCACTTGCGGAAAAACTGGTACTTCGGAAGAATACGCCAACAGCTGGTTTTGCGGTTTTACCCCCGAGTATGCCTGTGCCGTTTACATGGGCTATGACCGCCAGGAATACAGTATGAACCGCATCTACGGAGGTTCCTGGCCGGCCCCCCTGTTCCGGGAACTGCTTACCAAAGCGCACAAACATGGAGGGAGCACCAGCTTTGGGTCCATACCTGATAAAATAGTTCAGGTGTCAGTATGCCGAATATCGGGCAAACTGCCTGGCCCCAATTGCGGTGAAAATGTTATAACGGAATACTGCCGGGCTGACTGTACGCCCCAGGAAACTTGTGACGGCCATCAGCAGACCTATATATGCCAGGAATCGGGAATGCTGGCCGGGCCCTATTGCCCCCACCCTATCCTTAAAAGTATAACCAGAACGGATGGAAACAGCGCCGATCAAACTCAAATCCCGAATCAAGTCTGCACGCTTCACACCACGCCGACCGGAAGCACGGCTTTTGGCAGTCCAATAGCTGTCTGCCGTGATCCTCGTCATGGTGGGACTATCCATCGCGCCAATATTGCAGGGGCCAATCAGACCGGCGGCTGTCCGTCCCAGTATCTCCAGTATATAACGCTTCCGGCCGGGCAGGCTCTTCCTCCCTACTGTGGAATTGCCGACCACCAGGTTAGAAACAAAACTGACTAGTAGTCTGTAACATCTAAAAGTTCAGTTTATCCGCCGAGAAAAATTTTCGCAGGGGAAGGCGGGCGGCGGCTCTTTGGCATCCTGCCACCGCCGCACTAGTTCGTCCGTGAACGTCGCCGCATTAGCCCGTCCGTGGGCGTCGGAGGAATGAGGAATACTTAAAGTTTTAGGTGTTATAGAGTACTAGTGCTTGTATCGTTAAACAAGACTTTATGCCGCCTTTTCACCCAAAAGAGGAAGCTGCCCCATCCCTGACCTCGAAAATGATCAACTGCAGAGATTAAGTATGCTCTTAAAACAAAAGCCAGCATCAAATAACGGATGCTGGCTTTCATTGCTACTGTTCGGTCTCAGGATTTCAACTCAACTATCGTAACCCCGTGTCCGCCCTCTTCTCTGGCCCCATCATAATATTTGGCCACGTAATTATGATCGGCCAGGTAGCTGCGAATGGCCTTTCTAAGAGCCCCGGTTCCCTTGCCATGAATAATCCTTATTTTATCCAGGCCAACCAGATTGGCATCTTCCAGGTAGCGCTCCACCTCTTCCAGGGCTTCTTCGGCCATCTTGCCACGCAGATCGATTTCCCGGGAAATTTTTTGCGCTTTCTCCAGGAAGGCGGGACTTCGGTTGAAAAATACCTGCTGCGGTGCGGGTTCACAGTGCTGCAGCTGATCCCGGTGAACATAGAGCCTGATATTGCCGACCTGTACATTAACCTCCCCCTGGGGATCGGGAGCAGCCAGTACCGTACCCTTCTGCTGCACGCTGTAAATAAATACACTGTCACCGGGTTTCAACTCCCCACTTGAAGGGAAGGGCGGCCGTTGCCCGAATTCTTGCCTTTCAAGCTTTTTCAACTTTTGCCGGCTGTTTTCTATTTCATGCCACTTGGGGTTAGGGTCGCGTTTCTTGAGGGTTTCCTTGAGTTCCTTAATGGCCTCATCGGCTTCGTTTTTGATACTGCGCAAGTAGCTGCCGGCTTCCTCGCGGGCCTTGGCTATAATCTCCTCCCGCTGCCGCAGGTGCAACTGGTGCTCTTCTTCCAGTTCTTTCTGTCTTTTCTCCAAATCTGCCTTTAAATTCTCCAGTTCACGGCTGGAGGTTTTAAACTGATCACGGCTTTCGTGGAGTTGACGGATCATATGACCGATCTCTTGCTCATTTTTGGGAATCAGTTCTTTAGCACGTCGGGCGAGCCCGGGATCCAATCCCAGGCGTTTGGCTATAACAAGAGCATTGCTCTGACCGGGCATGCCAATAGTCAACTTGTAGGTCGGCTGCAGACTGCGGGGATCAAATTCCACACAGGCGTTTTCCACCCGCTGATGCTGAAAGGCAAAGTTTTTTAATTCACTCTGATGAGTTGTAACAACTGCCCGGCAATGCTTACTCATTAAATCCTCAAGGATAACTCTGGCCAGGGCGGCTCCTTCTACCGGGTCAGTGCCAGCGCCCAACTCGTCTAACAAGACCAGGGAATGTTGATTAACCTGGCCCAGGATGTCAATAATATTGCTCATATGTGATGAGAAGGTGCTCAGGGATTGCTCAATACTCTGCTCGTCGCCGATGTCTACAAAAATCCGCTCAAATACCGAAATTCGGCTATTTTCCCGGGCCGGCACAAAAAGGCCGGACATAGCCATCAAGGTCAAAAGCCCAATCGTTTTTAGAGCTACGGTTTTCCCGCCCGTATTGGGTCCGGTTATTACCAGGATATCGAATTTACCGCCCAGTTGTACATCTACTGGAACTGCTCCACTGCCCAGCAGCGGATGCCGGGCCCGGCTCAGTTCAATAAGCCCCCGCTTGTTTAGCTCCGGCCGGTAAGAGTCGGTTTTATAAGCTAACCGCGCCCGGGCGAAGATCAAATCGAGTCCGGAAAGCAACTGTTGATCAACGGCCAGTTCATCCGCGCAGGCGGCCACCTTCTGGCTCAAAGCTCTTAAAATCCTCTCCAATTCACGCTTTTCATCGTTTTGCAGGCTTCGTATCCGGTTATTATGCTCCACTACCGGCAAAGGCTCGATAAATACTGTGGCGCCGCTGGCCGACTCGTCATGCACAACCCCCTTGACATCAGAGCGAAATTCCTGTTTAACCGGCACTACATAGCGCCCATCCCGTTCAGTTACCAGGATGTCCTGCAGGTATTTCTGGTTGCTGGTCGAGCGAATAAAATCCTGCAGGTAGTCCCGTATGCGGGCGCGCAGGGTGTTAATCTGCCGCCGGATATGACGCAGCTCATCAGAGGCATCATCCCTCACCTCTTCGTCTTCGCCTATGGCCTGGTCAATGCTCTTTTCCAGCTGGGGAAGGGGATAAAGGTCAACTCCTATATCAGCCAGGCGAGGCCTGGAAGGCGGGGTGAGGTATTTTACGGACTGACCGGCGGCCCAGGCCATACGGTATACGGCTCTCAATTCCCCGGGCTGCAATACTCCTCCGGCCCGGACTTTGTAAAGGAAGGAGTCTAATAGGGAAAGTCCGTCCAAGAAAGAAGGCTCCTGGAAACGAAGGGCTTCCATAGCTTCTCCGGTTTCGTCCATCATCTCGCCAAGCAGTTTTATATCGGTCTGGGGAATCATATTTAAAGCCCGATTCCTTCCTCCTTCAAAACTACACAACCCGGCCACTTGTTCCCGGATCTTGTGATATTCAAGTTTTAACAGCGTCTTTTCGTTCATTTGATCACCTAAACTGTTTTTTATTGGACCCCGCGCAGAAAATGTCCCCTGGTGTACTGGTTTTCCGTTCCCCGGGTCAACTGCCTGCGAATAGCCGGGAGGTCGAGCTTCTTGCGGCTCTGTATCGCCTCCAGGGCTTCTCTATATATAGAAGTTACCCGGTAAACTTCTTCCGCTTTTTCCAGGTGCGCCTCTATGCGCAGCCATTCCGGGCCTATGTGAACCAGGCGGTCCAGATGCTCCATCAGGCAAAGGGTTCGGGAATTGAAAACATAAAGACGGCAGTGGGCATCAGTAGCCATAGGGAAACGATACCGCTTTTCGTCCTCCAAAAAGAAAGGTCCCTGGCGGCAAAATGCCTGGCAGGATTTACCTTCAGCCCCTAGCAACTCTTTAAAAATGCAGCATTCCGAAATCATCAGCTGGATATCTCCATGAACCAGGATTTCCAGGCCTTCTCCGCCACCCAGTGCCTCTAAACGCCCGGCATCGAGCTCTGGAGAGAGACAGCAGCCTTTGACGCCCCATTCATATAACAGGTCTCTGCTCAAGGAATTAAAAATATTCAAACTAAAGTCAGCCAACACCGGCAGGTTATGGTCCAGGCACCACTGGATAGCGCCAAGATTACCGGCCAGAAGTGTATAAGCGCTTCCAGCCAGATAACCCAACTCTTCCCATTCGCCGGGTTTTTGAATCCTGGGCAGGGCCGGGATCATTTCCCGCCCCTGGCTTTGAGCCAATTTTACTATTTCCTTGATTTCCTGGGAAGAAGGTTTCTGGCGGCCTCCCAGGCCTTCCAGACTCAAGTACACCCGCCCTGCGCCTGCTTCTAATGCAGCCCGCGCCTCATCAGGGCCGTTGACCTTCACCGACAAGCGGCTCCAGGCTTTGCTTCGCTTCCGGCTTTTTAATGCCTTACGTATATCGGCCGTAAGAAGGACCGGGTTGGGATCGGTTCTGCCATAGGCCGCTTTTCGCAAAGAAGTGAGTTTTTCAACTCCCCGGCGCCTAACCTCATTAATTTCACTGAAAGGCACCATCAGCGGTTCATTAGCAATCAGAAGCAGTTTATTTAAAAAATACGGGGTATGACCCAGGCGGGACAGCTTATCATGCAGAGCATCACGATCTAAAGCATGTTTTTGGGCTGGCTGAGCGGGGTTCGCAGTCTGCACAGATACTGTATACCCGTCCTGGTCGATAAATTTGAGCGTCAGAGGCTGATCCTTTTGCAGACTGGCCTCTATGTTTAGTGAAATGTACTGTTCTTCTTCAGCCGCATAACTTTCCTGGGCCTGGTCTATCAACTGCCCGTCGTGAGTTTTGAAAACCCGGTCCCCGGGCGATGCCCGGCCGTTTAGTTTTAAACTGACCACCTGTCCTGCACGAGCCTTCTCCACCGTCGTTCCGCCTTGCAGCAGGGTTTTAACAACAACGGCGGGCGTCTTTCCTTTTCTTACCCATACTTCCAATCCATCACCCTGGCTAATCGGGCCGCTCAATTTGATCTGCGCGGTTCCCTCGCTGTCCTGGCTGACTATCCGCCCGATAAGAACCCCGCGGTTATTGGGCCTCTGACTGCTCAACAGGCCTTTTTCATCTGAAATAAAATAGCCATGGGAAAGGGTGCGGTTGAATATTTTTAACAGCTCATTTTTGGCCTGGTCCCGGTTTGGAGCGGTCCCCAGTCCGTCCAGACAATCCAGAACCTCGCGGTAAACCCGGGTAACCACCGCAACATATTCCGGCCGTTTCATGCGCCCTTCAATCTTCAACGACTCTACCCCGCAGGCTTTTAGCACCGGTAGCTGGTCTATCAGACACAGATCACTGAGGCTTAAAAGGTGGGGTCCGGTCTGTCCGGGAAAGGATATTTTTTTATGACGGGAATCCAGCAGTTGATAGGGCAGGCGGCAGGGCTGGGCGCAACGTCCTCGATTGCCGCTCCTCCCCCCAACCATGCTGCTGAACAGGCATTGTCCCGAGTAAGAATAGCACAGGGCCCCGTGAACGAATGTCTCCAATTCCATATCATGCGCTTCCTGCTTTATACAGGCTATATCACTCGCGCTCAACTCACGGGCCAGGACCACCCTGCGCACTCCCTTGCTTTTAAGTAGCCGGCAGCCCTGGCTGTTATGAATGGTCATCTGGGTGCTGGCGTGCAAAGCCAGCGCCGGCAGCACCTGGCGCAGGGCCTTGAGCAGGCCCAGGTCCTGGATAATAACCGCGTCCAGCCCTTCCCGGTATAATTCACCTATATAATGCAAAGCGGATTCCAACTCCTGTTGATCCAAAAGGGTGTTAACCGTCAGGTAAACCTTTTTCTTCAGGGAGTGGGCATAAAATAAAACTCGTCGCAGTTCTTCCTCAGAAAAATTTTCAGCCGAATACCGGGCGCTAAAGTTCTTGCCTCCCAGGTAAACCGAGTCCGCACCGTTGGCCAGGGCTGCCCGGCAGGCGGCCGGACTTCCGGCCGGAGCCAGCAATTCCATATTCCGCTCCTCAAATCTTTGTTGAATTAGGCAGTTTGAGACCCGATTCCGTATCCCGCTTAACCCGGATGAGTCCCGACCCGGATATAATTTTTATTCCCCGCTGTTCAAGATGGTCTAAAAAGAGATTCATTCCCAATGAGTCGCTGGCCATATGGCCTGCCACAATCACATTAACATGGTTTTCACAGGCCGCCTGCCGATGTTTATCAGGTATGTGCATGCATATATAGGTTCCCACCCCGGCCTGGGCCATTTTCTCGAAGGCTTTTTCAGGGCCGGCGGTTCCTCCGGAGAACTTCACCAGAATGCGCCCCGGCCTTCTCTTCTTTTCACCCACCAGCAAGGCGGGCCCGGCCTTAAGCCTCCTGGCCGTCTGGTATTCGGGAATGGTATGCAAAAAGTCGATTAGTTCCGAAAGGCTGGCTAAGCCTTCCCGGTCAAGCAGTTCTTGCAGGTAAAAAGCCGCCAGATTGTCAGCCGGCGTATGGACACACATAAACGGCAAATTCAACAGGCGGGCTGCGTCAACCGCCCTTTGATGATTTAACGGAGCCATCCCTCTTTTGACTTCAGATATGCGCGAAGCCAAAATTGACTCGGCAATATTTATCGGTACCCCAAACTTCTCCAGGAGATCGGATTGTAGCTTTAAAACCTCATGCATGGCTGCCTGGGCAGCCCCTTCCGGATGATGGGCCAGCACTAGGTCAATCTGCTGCCCCCGTTCACGCAGGCGTTCAGCCAGGATAATTTCCGGAGTTTCCATATCGATTCCGCAAAAAACGGTTTGGATTTCAGCTTCCGGAATGCCGTGTAGTATTCGACAATCGCTGTAGGGATTGTGCAGTTCTTCGAGGTCGAAGTATGCTTTGTCACTGTCACTCAGCTTGTCAAAGGATTTCTTTTTATCCTGCAATAGGTTATCTATTCTTGCTCCGCGAACATCGTACGCCTTGCCCAGCTCAACCGCCAGCTGGTATATATCGTTCAATTTCATACGGGTCCCGTCTCCCCTTTCAATCCTAAATACCGGTATATGAATGGCGTAATATCCGCCAGGTTTCTTATCGGGACTTCTTCAGTAAGCTCCCCGCCCACTACTATAGTTGGCACTAAATTATCTGTATGGCCTTTGACCGCCATGTTTTCAAAATTGCCGTGGTCGCTTACCACTAAAAGCAAGTCGTTTTTAAGATTCAGACGGTTTGCTGTTGCCGCCAAAAACATGTCCAGGGCTTCAAGAGTCTTTATCCCCTGATAGACATCCTGCCGATGGCCGATACGATCGGTAATAAAGTATTCATACAGGGTAAAGTCATGCTTGAGAGCCAGTTCGGCCAGGTTGGTCCCGGCCTGCTCCGGGCTTATTATATCGACCCGATGACCTAATTGGATGAGCATTTCATTGGTGAAATCATGATATACGGCTTGGCCCTCCTTTAAATCATTAACTGTACGAAAAGGCTGTCCTCCGCTCATAACTGCTACAGAAGACGTTGACCAGCGGCTCTTTCTTTGTTTAACCGCTTCAAAGTATTCCGGGCGATAGGCGTTGGCAAAGGTCGCCCGAAGTCCGGCATCTCCCAAAACTCGAAAAAGGCTGTTTTCCTTAAGGAGCTCGCGCAGGGCGGTATTGGGGTACGCAGGCAGGTGCCGTCCCAGGGTCCTGGATGCATTGACCCCGGTCCACAGGGTAGTCTGACCCGTGGCGCTCTGAGGAATGCCTGGAACTCCCAGGGCAGCATCGGTCGGAATCATCTGCGCGCATGATGTGTCTACCCGACCGGAGTCGGCATAAAGCCGGTGTCCACCCAGAATCTCATCCAAAAATCCGGTTCGAGCGCTTTTATAGGGATTACAAGCACTTCTGTCACCCAGTCCAAAGCCGTCCAAGAAAATCATTAAAACTGACAAAAAACTTACCTCGTTTGATAAAACCTGGGATTAATTATAGCATAAAGATTTAATCGGGAATTCGTCTATTCTCCAGGGCAGACAATCTAAATAGAAGCTGGTTCAGTTTCTGCTCAATTTCGCTTAAGGCATCGACCATATTAAATCCATAAGCTTGCTGGGATTGTTGCTGCTGGAGGTTTAAAAATTCGCTGCGGTTCATTGTTTCATCGGTAGCGATTTCAGTTCGAGGCGTTTTTTGAAGTCCTAAATCACGACGGGATACCGGCTGGTCTTCTTCTTTCAAAATTGCGGTAAAACCGCCACATGACTCAAGTATGCCTTTGTGAACCTCATCTACATCGCTAATCCCCTTTTTTCTCAGTTCCTGCAGCAGATCGTCGATATTGAACTTTTCCCGGGCCAAGTTTTCCTTAATAATTCGGCCATTATCTATGAGCACAACTGGGCGTCCGGTTAAAAGGTCAGAAAACCGCTGGCTCTTTAACGCTAAAAAGCCCATCAAGTATTCCAGTACTGCCAGGGTAAAAAGGATTACGATCCCTTCATAATAAGGAATGCTTTTGTCCAAGGCTACCGACACCACCGTATGCCCCACTCCGGTCATAACCACAAAATCAAAAGGGCCCAATTCACCCAGAGCCCTTTTGCCAAGTACTCGAATCATCAACAAAGCCAAAAAATACATGCCCGCAGCTCTAAGAGCAAAATAGATCATTGAAGGAGCCCCCCCGGAATCGTTACTAGTTTAGTATTGCGCTTGAGTCCAGGCCCTTATTCCCTAGTACAACATTCGGTATATTGTGTTCATAATTGGAGTAGATTTTTTTGAAGTACAAGGCGGGCGGCTCCATGGCATCCTGCCACCGACGGCTCCTTGGCATCCTGCCACCGCCGCACTAACCCGTCCGTGGGTGTCGCCGCATTAGCCCGTCCATGGGCGTCAAGGAAGGAGTAATACTGGACGTATTGCGATTGACGACAACGCAGTAATTCGGAAAAAGCTGTTCAAATTATGGGCGCGAATATACCGAATGTTGTACTAAGGTCAAATGCAAGATCCACCGTCCTTTTTAAAGAAAGAGCGCAATCTATCAATTTCCCAGCAGTTTATTATATCGTTTTTCGTCAGCCATCCCCGGCGGGCATTTATTATGCCATACTCCAATAATTGTAAGTCGTTTACGTCATGAGCGTCGCTGTTAACGGCCATCTTTACTCCAAGCCGGGCCGCCTGTCGGGCAGTTCCTTCATCAATATCGAGGCGATCCGGGTGGGCGTTGATTTCCAGGGCTACCTGATTTATCGCGCAGGCCTCCAAAATCCGGTCAACATCCACTTCGTATCCCGGTCGGCGGCCCAGCAAACGCCCGGTCAGGTGGCCGATAATATTTACCAGGGGATGTTCAATAGCTGCGATAATACGCCTGGTCTGGGCTTCTCTATCGAGTTTAAAGTGGCTGTGGATGGAAGCTATAACCACCTCAAGATTTTTCAGTACCTCATCGTGGTAGTCAAGCCGCCCATCTTTTAAAATGTCCACTTCCGTACCCCTGAGTATAGTAAAATCCTTAAACTGGCTGTTTATAGCCTCCAGGCTGGCTCCCTGGGCCTGCAAGCGCTCTTCGCTCAACCCCCTGCTGATCGACAATGATTGGGAATGATCAGTCATGGCCAGGTAAACATATCCCATACCACGGGCAGCTTGGGCCATTTCCGCCATCCCCCCACCTCCGTCGCTCCAGGATGAATGCACATGCAGATCGCCTTTTATATCGCTGGTCTCCACCAAACGGGGAAGCTCGCGACGGCGAGCCATTTCAATCTCACCCTGATTTTCGCGCATTTCCGGAGGAATGTACTGCATACCCATTTTGCCGAACAATTCAGCTTCGTCAGACAGGCCCCGAAACGGCTGCAGATTGCCCCCCGGTAAAACAGCCTTCCGAAAGGCTTTGGACCCGGTAGTCCAGAATTGGGCAGCGGCGAACTCATCCGATGCTACCCGAATAATTTCAAAGGGAAGTTCCCAGCGCAGCCGCCCCTTTATATTGGTAGAAGTACACTCATCAATTTTTTTCAGACCCGGATAGGTTTCTATAACGTTATGCAATCTCTCCAGATCATCAGCGCATACCAAAATATCGACATCCCCAACCAGGGATTTGCCGCGACGTATACTGCCTACCAGAGCGGCTCTTTGCACCACTCCGGTTCTCTCCAGGTACTGTAAGAACTCCAAAGCCAGAGGTCTGGCCAAACCGAGAGTAGCCTTGTTAGCACCCTGGCGCAGCAGCTCAAGCCCTTTAATGATATTGTCCTCGCTTTTGGCCCCCATACCTGGTAATTGACGAATCCGATGCTCCCGGGCAGCCTGTTCCAACTCGGACAAGGAAGATATTTCCAGGCTGGTATAGAGCAGATTAATGGTTTTATGCCCCAGCCCGGGTATGGCCAGCATGTCTAAGACTCCTGAAGGGATTTCCTCCAGGAGTCTGTCATAATAGCTCATACTTCCTTTTTCCAGTATCTCTATAATTCCAGCCTGAACTGATTTTCCCACCCCCGGAATATCTCTTAAACGCCCATCCCGGTAAAGTGGCAACAGGTCTTCCTGCAAATGGCAAACAGCTTCAGCGGCGTTTCGATAAGCTTTTATTTTAAAAGGATTGTCATTTTTTATTTGCAGAATATCTGCAATAGCTTCGAGAATTCTGGCCACCTCGCGGTTGGTCATTCCTACCCCATCCTGTTTTTCTTTTCTTCCAAAGCCTTTACCAGTTCATCATAGTCTTCCTGTAGCTTATTTAACTCGTCGGCCAGGTTTAAAGCCACCAGAACCGCCACCTTGACCGGAGACAGATTGGGATTGCGGCTCTGATAGACCCTCATGCGGCGATCTACATAGGAAGCAAGCATTTCTATGTATTCGGGATTTTCGTCACCCCTTACCACATATTCTTCATTAAAGATGTTTACACATACGCGGCTTATATTGTTATTACTCTTCTTACTCTTATCCATTATCACGCCTCCTATCAATCCCCATCAATGGAACATTTCGCTGTTTAGACCCTTTCTCCTGCTTGGTTTTTTGTGCTTCTCCTGCCAGTTCTGGCAATTGATGCCTCTGGTCTTCCTGTCAAATTCATAATATGTCTCAGCAAGCTGCTTCATCCCTGGATATAAGCGTTATTAATATAAGCATACCTTTTTTCAAGGCGGGGAGAAACCAGGACAATATAAAATCGCCCGCTTATATTTTAAAATTGTATAGGACTGTGGAAATTTTCAGGATTTATGTGTTGTTATTTATGAAAATATGGTATTATAATACTAATCAAGCCGCTATTATGAATTATAAACTTAATATTCAGGACTTAAGCCTAGGTTGTTAAGGGCAAAACCACTGAAAAGTGGTGACGCAAAACTAGAGGGGCTAAAGCGGTAGTTTACCGCCAAGCCAGCCAGTTGCCGGAATAATGTCCTATTGGGGCATCTACCTGCACTGCTGTGCAGGTTTTTTTCGTTAAGGAGGTTCATTAGATGAAAAGAATACTTGTTTTAGCGGCTTGTATAATAAGCCTTCTGGGTTTCACTCTACCCGGATCGGCATCTGCTTCTAGCGCATATAGCGTCGGATTTGATTCCAGTCAAATACACGTTGCAACTCCGCGCAACAGCGGGATAACCTGCAGCGGAGCCCTGCAGGTGAATGGTACTTCGGAGCTCGATGTAGTCTGGTTTTGTATCCGCAATCCCCAGAATGAGCTGACCACCGCCCGCACAGATGTTCAAAATGGACAATTTGACACCACTCTGAACCTTTCCATGGGCGCCGGCGAATACACTGTTTGGGCTGGAGACAACCCCCGAAGGTTTGACGGTAAAATTAGATTCCTGGTTCAAAACAGGGCTTCCCAGGACAATCGTTATACCTCGCCCTCCGTTTACGTTGACAGTGACAACAGTTCCATTAAAAAACTAGCCTCCGAAATAGCTCCTGAGAATTTAAGCGATATTGAAAAACTTAATAATATTCATGACTGGGTAACCAGCCACATAGCCTATGACTGCGTAGCCCTGGCTAACAACGGCTCCAGCAACCTGATTCCCGCCAGCCAGACTCTAAGCAGCGGAAGGGGAATGTGCCGTGAATATGCCTTCTTAACTGCTGCTCTTTGCCGGGCATCCGGATTACCGGCCCGGGTTATCTATGGAATGGCCACCCCTCCTAATGCTTCCAGCGGCGGAATGCATGCCTGGAATGAAGTTCAGGTGGACGGCAAATGGGTCTTTGTTGACACCTGTTGGGATGCGGGGTACGTTAGAAATAACGAATTTGTGGCAGCACCTAGCAGCACTTACTTAATGCCCTATAACGGATATCCTTCCGACCATCAGGCCACCACTATGGCATTGTATTAATAATTTTCCAAAAAAATAAACAGGGACTGATCAGCCTCAGTCCCTGTATTTGCTTATTATTCTTCAATCATCTTGGCTCTTACTGCGATCCTTTTATCCTGACCCTCCGGTGTACAAGTTGTCAATGTCAATGCATTGTATCCGCAGGAATTGATCATTGTCCAATCATCGCTGCCGATGCTGTCGACCTGTTCAACTTTATAACAATAGACCTGATTATGATAGGTAAGGGTGATGGCACTCCCTACGGTCAGCTCGTGAATATTGCGAAAAGGTCCTCCATACATGGTCCGATGCCCTGCAATAGCCGTGTTCCCCTGACCGGGTAGAGCCGTTTGGGTATACCATCCCGGCCCCGCCGCCAATGCCTCCTGAGAGGTTCCTTCAACTACTACCAGCTTGATTCCCAGGTCTGGTATCTCCAATTGGGCCCAGGGAGCTATACCGCCGCTATTCGGCATAATCAGGCCCCCGGTCGCATCTGCCCATCCCGATTGCTGTTCCAACTGGTCCTGGTATTCGTCCTGGCTGATCCAGGCGTTGATATCGGTCAAAAACGGGTAGAGTAAGATTATTACAGCTATTACCATGAAAAACATGCCGGTGTTCTTCCATCTATTTCTACGTGTTCTTACTCTAACCATTTACATCATCCCAATTATTTTCTTCGCCTTAAATACAACCCGATCCCGCCCAGGGTGAAAGCCGTTCCACTAAACAAGGCTATATTTCCACCCGTATAAGGTAATTCCGCCGGCGTTAACGGTATGCTAACCCTTTCCGGGATAATCTCGACATTCTCCGGCGCCGGTGGCGGAGGCGGCGACTGCGGATTGCTAGGCGGATAGTACGGCGGATAATAGGGTGGATCATAAGGCGGATCATAAGGCGGATAATATGGTTCATCCTGTTGTGCATCCACCTTCACCTGAAAGGCATAATCGCCATCCTGGGCAGCTTGTTGGTTAACCCGGGTAACCACCCTGACATTCAACTCCTGGCCTGTGCTAAGCGTTGTGGGAATTGAAATCGAATTACCGGAGGTATCAGTTAAGGCAACCGCAATGATGTTCTGCGCCCACTCGTTTATTATATGCAGCCCGGTTATTGTAACTGATGCATCGCTAATATTAATTATTTTCGTTGTCACGTACTCTTGATAGCCGGGGTAGCCTCTTTCAATTACACAAATAAGATCCCGGCCATTTAGGTCGCATTTGAGACTCGCGATGTCTTTCAGTTCAGCAGAATTAGGATTTCCTGCATCCATGCTGTCCGGATGGCCGCTGCCAGGCGGATCACTCGAGGTTGGATCACCCCATCTTATCAGATAGCCATCACTTGTGGGAGTGGCCATCGCTGTACCAGGGAAAGCGAGGCACAATATCGTCACGAGCAATAGCCCGATTACCCTTTTCATTAAATCTGACCCCCTTCGCCAATATTTAAGCAAGCACGGTATTTATTGCTTATTTAAACTATAAGCGAAGCATAGGGTTTTAACCATGGACGCTAGTCTAATCTTTTCTTATCCCAGAATATACTCGTAATCTTATACTAAAGTACCGCTCATCTGGAACTAATTAATAGCGCCGGTCTAGTACAACATTCGGTATATTGTGTTCATAAGTTGAGCAGGTTTTTTTGAAGTACAAGGCGGGCAGCTCTTTGCCGTCCTGGCACCGCTGCATTAGCCCGTCCATGGGCGTCAAGGAATGAGTAATACTGGACGTATTGCGATTGACGACAACGCAGTAATTCGGAAAAAGCTGCCCAACTTATGGGCACGAATATACCGAATGTTGTACTAGCTTGAAGCGTTTGTTACAGGCCTGATTTTTCCAGCTTATAGGTATAGGCCAGGGTGTCGGATATAACGAAGAAAGAATATACGCCCTCAAGATTCTTTTCATAGATTATGGCCCGGCCCGCTTCATCGGCCACTTTCACCAAATCGTCAAAAGAATCCAGCACCATGACATTCAAGTCATCAACTGCGGCCAGTACATCCTGGCCAATAACAACCCGATCTCCGTACTTCTTCAAAAGCAGCCGCACTGTTCTTTCAAGCACATCCTCATCGCGAGGACGAGTTCCAAGGATAACCAGCAACAGGATTAAAGCCAAACCCCCGGCAGCTATGGAAAAGGCCTTCCGCGCCGTCTTAACCCCCGGTACGGCCACGCTCTGCTTGGCGTTTACCGCCCCGTCTTTTTTATCGGTCAGGGTTCCGTTAATCGTGTACGAATTGCCTTTAATAGGTATCACCAGCACCGGATTGGCTTTGTCGGTGTTTTTCCCGCCGGCCGTGGCTATATTGACCGCGACATTATAATTCACTGTCACCTCAACCAGATCAACCGCGTTTTTGTATTCTTCCAGAACTTTAGTTGCAAAATCAACATAGGTCTGGAGATAGATAGGTATTTCCTTTTTTATTTCTACTCTGCCGTTAGTGCTGGAAAATGATGTAGGGGCAAGTACGGGAGTTGTTTTTTCCCACACTTTTACCTTTTCACGCTGGGGTGTGCCGGCGGTTGCTCCTTCCGCCTCTTTTAGAATATAACCGATAACCACGGCATCGACTTTGTATTGGCCGTTAATATTGGAAGCTCCATCACCCTTTAACTGGTATGAAAACTTGGTGTATATATAATCGGTTATGGGGGTCAAATATCCTCGGCCCGGCCCTGCGCTCTTATCAGGAAAATTATCGTTGGGAAGGAAAAATACGCGGTAGTCCACCTGAGCATTTTGGCTGTATTTATAGGCGGGAACATCCTTGTTTATTTCGGCCGGCTGTTTCATTTTCCATACAGCCATTCCTCCAGCAATCACCGTCAGTAGCGAGACAATAATTATTATCACCCTTCTGACCTTTTCATCCAATATGAAAATCATCACCAGCCGCTCCTTTTCCTTCTATTAACTCCTATTGAGTATATCGACATCTTTATGAATATCTTTTCCTGTTATTTAACCGCATCCCGAAAAACCAGAGTCAACCAACCCATTTTAGGAATAATTGTAACAACCTTTCCCTGAACATTGTCCGCGGAGACTAGATCCACATCAGGTTCCGGATTGGCGTCACCCTTGGTAGTAAACAGTTGGGTCCCCTGTTCTTCGGAAACCGCAATAATACGATGGGTCACTTTCATATCCTTTTGGTAGGGAAAGAGAATGACATCCCCCACTTGCGCACTTTTTCCTTCTATTTTATGAATAATTACCACATCGCCTATTTTAATATCAGGCTCCATACTGCCGCTTAAAATAACCCGCGGGGCATAAGTAAACACTCCCATGGCAAACCAGATAATAAGTATGGAAGCCAGCCCGGTCAACAGCCAGCTTACGATTCCTTCTTCACGGGTGCGCCCTTTGTTTTCCCTAGCCTCCTCACTGTAAATCTGCCTGACCAGGATTATTCCGATAATCGGTGCCAGAATACCCAGCAGGGTTTGACTCGCCCAGTTTGAATTGGGTAAAACCGGCGAAAGTCTTTCCAAAAGAATTATCGTCCCCCGGTAGAGGACGGCTGGTATAGGCCCGCCCAACGAGGCCAGATAGGTAGTCAAAACACTTTGTCCAACCGCCGGGCATAAATCGGAACCCACAAACTGGGCAGACATTAGATTAAAACTTATTCCGGTCCATTTATTTAAGGGAGTAGTGATTATAGTAAAGAATATGGCTACTATTGTGAGGCCCAGTACTGGCTGCCGGGTAAAGTAGCGGTTGATCAGCCAAGCGCGTGCCAATTCTATTCCTATTAGTCCAATACCCAGAGTAGCAATATTGGTTAGAAGCCCAATCCAACTGTGATCATAGGGACTTTTCCCAAATCCCCCGATTGCGCCCTGCAGCATCATCCCCAGTACGTTGATGAAAGCGCAGATTAACGCCAACCAGCGCAGTGTTTTGCTCATGCGCGGTTTGCCACGTTTTTTGACTCGCGGAATCAGATAGATAACGCCAATAATCAGAGACCACATCAGGATGGGCAGGATATAATTGCCCAAATAGCCGCCCACTTGGGGTCCAAAAATCCGGTTGTTCAAGATGTAGGCCAGCACCAGGAGTATAAGCAGAATCCAAGTATACCTGGCTGATTTTCGGTCGGCCAGCAACGACCTCAATTGACTGTAAATCTCTGACCCTCCATAGCCATAAAGTGACACATTATCTCAATTGGCAGGTATAAATATTAATATTTTACTTTTAAAGCCATTTTCCTTTTATTAAGTGCATTATTTTTACTAAAATGTTATTTATAAGGCTTGTGTTCTCGCTTCGAATATCAATTCTATTCGTTATCTAAGATAATCTGGCTTCATAACTATTATCGTGTTTTTGGGAAAATTATTTACCATTTGCGGCAGCATTGGTTGAGAATTATAAACAAAAATTAATACCCGGCGTTTTATAAAAAACCCGGGCATTATAGAAATATCCATTAATATTTCTCAGATACTGAGCTTACACCACGCTGGTCTAAACTAAATAAGAGATATTTTTTATTTTAATCGCTCGTATATAATTTACATTCACATTAAGGTGCAGCTTGCTCTCCATCTGCCAACAACCTGCCCTATTTATTCCAAGCCATGCAAAACCCCTGCTAAATGCAAGCAGGGGCTGAATGATCTATTCTATGTTACAGATCATCTACCCTTAACTTCCACCGCTGCCTCCTTCCTGCACTATTGGTTTCGGAACCACTACGGAACCTTGCAGTTGCAAGTCGTCTACCATCCATTGCTGGGTGTATCCATTCCAGGGGGTAGCAGTGATTTTTACGCTAAATGGGTAAGTCCCCCCTGGTACTGCAGCGATGCCCGGACTGATGTCAACGGTGACATTCATCTGGGCTTCCGGGTCAAGTGTAGCGCTCGCTCCGGTCGGCCAATGTATTACCAGATTTACAGCTCCCTGGCTTATTACGGTTGCAGAATCATCCTTAAAATTCACGGGGACGGTGCCCTTATTAATCAATGAAAACTGTCTGGTAGCGGTCTGACCTATCTCCAGAGTACAAGGCTCAAGGCTCATGGTACTGGTGCAACCGTTGGCAAATTGTACGTCAAGGCCGCCTGTGTTGATATTGTGAGTGGCAGTTAAACTATCACTATACATAGCTACAGCTGAGCCTATTAACCCTAAACTCAGTACAATAGAAACCACTATCATGCCTATGCGTCTGTTGAACTTTGTCTTTGCGTGTGTAATGATCTTCACCCCCTTTTCATTACAGTCCCTAGGAAGCGGTATTAGGAGATACCTGCCCAAGACCTTTGGAGAAAGCATACAGGGCAGCCTGGGTACGATCGTGAAAGTTTAACTTATCCAGGATTTGATATACATGCTTCTTTACGGTGTGTTCGGTTATGTATAATAAATCGGCTATTTCGCGATTGGACATGCCCCGGGCCAGGGCTTCCAACACCTCCATCTCCCGCGGAGTCAACTGCTCAATGGGATCCTCTTCCTGTTGGTCGAGCAGGTTTTGCATTATGGCGGGATCTATATAAGTCCTCCCTTTGCCAACCAGATGAATAGCGCTGATTATTTCCTCCGGCATAGCCTCTTTGAGAATATATCCTTCAACCTTCTCAGCAATAGCACTCCGCACATCAACCCTTTCGGCGAAGGAAGTAAGGATGATGAAGCGGCATTCAGGCACCAGTTTTCTGGCTTTTCGTATTATATCGAGTCCGTACTCGCCAGCCAGCCTCAAATCCACCACCGCAATATCAGGTCTACACTGGCTGATGACCCTCAAGGCCTCTGAGCCATTATTGGCTGTTCCAACCACTTCCATATCCCCCTGGCACTGCACAAGAGAAGCTATTCCTTGTATAACCAGGGGATGATCGTCGATAAGTACCAGTCTCATTATATAATCGCCTCCTCATAGGTCTGTTCCGTACAATACTGCTTGGGGATGGTACACCTTACCAATGTGCCTCTGCCAGGCCGGTTCTTAATTTCCAGTTCGCCGTCAAATTGTGCTACCAGTTGACTGATGTTCTTAATACCAAGTCCAGGTTTCCAATCCTTGTCTCTATCCTCTGGCTGCGGAAGTCCGCGCCCATCGTCAGCTATCTCCAGGATAGTCCTACCAGGTGACATATCAAGGCTTACTTCCAGGGTCTGACAAGCACCGTGCCGTATGGCATTGCTGCAGGATTCCCTGACGATCCGATATAGGATCTTTCGTAAAGCAGGACTAATCAGCTCTTCACAGCCTTCCGCCTGGAGATCCACCTTAATTCCATTCAAACGCCCCAGATCATCAAGATAGGAAGCCAAATTATCAACAAATAAACTCTCTCCTCTTTTACTGGGATTGAGCTGATATATAGAAGCCCGCAATTCGGTAGAAGCCCGTTTGGCGGTCTCCTCTATAAGGCGCAGTTGTTTTTGGACCGAAGGAGCCTGAATGTGGCTGTCCACTTTGGAAATGCTATGCAGACTCATTACAATACTGAATAAATACTGGGCAATGCCATCGTGAATCTCGTTGGAAATGCGGTTTTGTTCTTCACTTACCAAAAGCCTTCCCCAAAGCCGGTCCCCTTTCATGCGTTCCAGCACTATTCCACCCAACTCCGCCAGGAACGTCAGTGACTTTTGTCTCTCTGCCAGGTATCCAGCCGCTTCCCCGGTCTGCACGTAGGCCAGAATCCCAAAATACTCCGCATTGGATTCTACAGGAACGGCAATTAGCTGCCGGTCATCGTCTATAACGCTTATCAATATGGCCTGCCCCGGCTCAACTTGATTCCACATGGTATACAACCGTCTTTGCCAGTCAATATCTTCCCCTTCTTCAGTAGACCCGGAAACACATAATATAGCAGGTTCACTAGGTTCCGCCTGCTCCAGCTCATGGCGAAGGTAACACGCCGCAGGCCGATCACAGAGCTTTGCGGCATAAGAGGCCAGCACCTCGGCCAGCTGGGCTCTATCCTCCTGGCTGGAGAATGCCTCCAGGGCCTGGTATAGAGATGATATGTATTCCAGTGAACGTTCACTGAGCGCGTGAGAAGCAGCTAGACTCTCATAGGCTATACCCAATCGATTGTACAGGGAGCCGGCCACTTGAGCCAGGGAGGTAGTTAAAAAGAACACAAAAAGAGTGCTCGTGTTTTCATACAAAAACGACCCTACCGTACTGCTGATTCCTGGATATATCGAACTGGCCGAGGTAGCTAAAGCGATAAACAGGCCCAGAAGCATCCAGCACCGGTATACCGGCAAACATACTGCGGCAATAATGATAGGATTTAAAGCATACCATATAAATGGGCTGTTTAAGCCTCCTGTGGGAATGGTTAACAAAGCTATGCCAATAGTCTCAACAATAATTAATTTAGTAATTGACCAATCATCGTTTTCGGCTAAACTGCCTGCCCTATCGGTATGCATGCCTTTAGTCCGCGGCTGCCAGGTGCTGTATAGATTTTGGGCCAGTATAGTTGCTATAAGCATAGTCAGGACTACAACAACTTTAATATGCATGCGTGCATGCGGTGGACCCGCTAAATAAAAAGCAGAAGTAATA
>Ga0228535_1001862_pt1 | contig 26181 bp, 21 predicted proteins | sample SJ1metagenome_FD_168457 | JGI IMG/M metagenome (GOLD analysis project Ga0228535, IMG submission 168457) | Enriched culture of PCE-dechlorinating microbial communities from Ithaca, New York, USA - SJ1 | ecosystem: Engineered > Modeled > Simulated communities (microbial... > Unclassified | place...
TGAAGAGATCAATTCAATCATCGATCAGTACAACACGGCCTGCCGCAGCGCCGAAATCCAGTTTTACTATCTGATCGTGACCCGCGAAGCGATGGGCCTGAGACGGCACGAAGTGGTTTATCGGCTTTACCAGGTCCCTCCGAAAAAGAAAAAAATACAGGCCATTTGATGGACAGATACAGAAAACAACGCACACGGATGGTGGAAACGCAGCTGCGGTCCCGTTCAATCAAAGACGAGCGCGTTTTAAAGGTGATGGAGACGGTTCCGCGGCATCTTTTCGTGGATGAAGGTCTGATCGACCAGGCTTACAACGACAATCCCCTGCCGATCGGCGAGCGGCAAACCATTTCGCAGCCATACATCGTCGCCCTGATGACCGAGGCCCTGGAACTCAAAGGACGGGAGCGGGTGCTGGAAATCGGCACGGGGTCCGGCTACCAGACCGCCATTCTGGCCAAGCTGGCGGACCGCGTGTTTTCCATCGAGCGCGTGGCGGCTCTGGCCGGACGGGCGCGCAGGATTCTGGACCGCCTCAACTGCTACAACGTCGCCATCCGTGTCGGCGACGGGTCCTACGGATGGAAAGAGGAAGCACCCTTCGATGCGATCATCACGACCGCCGCGGCGCCCCAGGTTCCCGCATATGTGCTCGAACAGCTGGCGCCGGGCGGAAAAATGGTTGTGCCGGTGGGAAACCGCGATGTCCAGACGCTTTACAAACTGACGCGTTCGGCGGAAAATCCCGCGGAAGTGAAGAAGGAAGATCTGGGCGGATGCCGCTTTGTCAGCCTGATCGGGGAGAGCGGATGGAAGGAATGATCCGGACGGCTGACGACCGGCAAAGGCAATCCGGTTTGAGCCGGTATCGCGGCGCCCTCTCTCTCTCTCTGGTCCTGATTTTACTTCTGCTGGTTTCCTGCGCCGGCCCCCAGACGGTCAAAACGCCGGCCAAGGGCGTGTATCACATCGTCAAAAAGGGCGAAACGGCCTACAGCATCGCCCGCGCCTACGGCATCAGTCTGCAGGATCTGGCGGAAGTCAACAACCTCAGTGATGTGTCGAACATTGCGGAAGGTTCGGTCATCTTCATCCCCGCTGCCGATCAGGTGATTGACGATGTCATGGTTTTTGCCGGCAAATCGGCACAGGCCCCCCGCGACGCAGTCGGTAAAGAGTGGAAACCTCCCGCCGACAAGCCGCCCGTAACGGTTGGACCGCAGCCGGCACTGAAAGCGCCGCAGCCGGGGAGCGCAGAGACGGCGGAGGTGGGGCCGGCTGCGCCGATGCCGTCGGCTCCGCCTGAAAAGCCCCGTGCCAGAATGGCAGAAAAACCGCCGGCGGGAGCAGTAAAGGAGGAAATCAAGCGGGAGAAGGGCCGTTTTGACTGGCCGGTCAAAGGGACCGTGAAAACCCGTTTCGGCATTCAGCCGAACAAAACCTATCATAACTGGATACAAATCGTCTGTCCGCCCGGGGCCCGGGTCCGCGCGGCGGCTGCCGGAACGGTCATTTTTTCGGCTGCGCTGAAAGGCTTCGGCGAAACGATCATTCTCCGGCACACGGGCGATTATGCCACGGTCTATACCCACCTCAAAAAAAGGACGGTCAAAGCGGACCGGCCCGTGAACAAGGGAGAAGCCATCGCCGTGGCCGGCGAAACGGATGAGGCGGGCGAGACATTTATAAATTTTGAAATCCGTCTCAAAGGCAAAGCCCGCAATCCGCTGTTTTACCTGCCCTGATCCGCCCGGGGTTTGCCTGTGGATAGCATTTTTGAAGCATTTCAGTAAATTGTATTAATCATTGACAAAATAGATGAAACATGCTAACCTGCGACGTTATTATGGAAAGACAGGAGTATGAACCATGTTTAAAGTAGGGGATTTGGCCGTCTATCCGGCGCAAGGGGTCGGGGTCATTGAAGCCATTGAAAATAGAGAAGTGATGGGTAAAAAGCAGCCTTTTTACGTGATGAAAATCATGGGCAACGGGATGAAAATCATGATCCCGACGAACTCGGCTAAGGCTGTCGGCCTTCGCGAAGTCATTCTGGAGAAAGAAATTCCGAAAGTATACGAAATTTTACGCAATAAGGACGTCACCATCGACAAGCAAACCTGGAACAAGCGCTATCGGGAGTATCTCGAGAAGATCAAAACCGGTTCTGTTTTTGAGATCGCAAGCGTTTTGCGGGATTTGTTTATTCTTAAAAGTGACAAGAATCTTTCCTTCGGCGAGCGGAAAATGATGGACACCGCAAAAAATCTGCTCGTTAAGGAAATTTCCGTCGCCACCAACGCGCAGGAAGCCAAAGTCGAACGTGATTTGCAGATGATTTTTACGGTTCAATAACCACTCATTCATTCTCATTTATTTATTTTGCTGCTCTTTGATAACTGAAGAAGGGATCTTCTTGTTTCAGGGAAGATAAAGAAGCCTCCGAATTTCAAGTAGCATTGGAGCCTGTTTTTATGAAAGGTTCAAGGGTTTATTACCAGAAAGGAGGTGAGACGTTTGATCATAAGAATTTTATTGGTTTTAGCTTGTTCGATCAGCGGTTATTTTATTGCTTATTATGTGATGGCGGCGACCAGTTCGTATGCTGTTTTCCAAGCAATATTCGGCTTTATTATAGGCTTAGGCGTCGCGCTGCTGGTCATCAGGATTGAGAAGGATATCCGCAAACTGTCTTTACGAATCATCGCCGGTGGCGTCATCGGCATGGTGATCGGTTTGCTGATTGCGTTGATCCTGGGTTTTGGCCTGAACATGGTCATCAAAATCACACAGGATCAGCAGGTTGTCCCTTGGATTTATCTGCTTTTGACGGGAATACTGGGATATCTGGGTCTTGTCCTGGGATCAAAAAAGGCGGAGGAGTTCACTTTTCACTCCGTCGAGGCCAAAGCGCCCGTTGATCATCGTTTGCTGGACACCAGCGTCATCATCGACGGAAGAATCGCGGACATCTGCGATACGGGATTTATCGATGGGGAACTGATCGTTCCCCGTTTCGTGCTCAACGAGCTTCAGTTTATCGCTGATTCGTCGGATTCGATGAAGCGGTCGCGGGGGCGTCGGGGGCTCGATGTCCTCAACCGGATGCAGAAAAGCACCGCGATCAGCATTGAAATTGTCGACCAGGATTTTCCGAAAATCAAGGGAGTGGACGGAAAACTGGTGGCCCTGGCCCAGAAACTGAACGCCAAGCTGCTGACCAACGATTACAATCTCAACAAGGTCGCGGAGTTGCAGGGCGTGCGGGTGCTGAACGTCAATGAGCTGGCCAACGCGATGAAACCGGTTGTTCTGCCCGGAGAGCAGATGGTCGTCAAGATCATCCGGGAAGGCAAGGAACCGGGGCAGGGAGTCGGTTATCTGGACGACGGGACCATGATCATCGTGGACGGCGGGCAGAGGATGATCAACTCGACCGTGGATGTGATTGTGACCAGCGTTTTGCAGACGACGGCCGGCCGGATGATTTTCACGGAGCTCAAAGAGACGGCCGACAAACGAAGCAACAATTGATGGGATTTCAAACGGAAAGATAACGCCTTTCACGAGGGGGCCCGGAGATTTTTCCGGGCCTTTTTTCTGCGGAATGATCATGAAAACCGTGGCCATTATTCCAGCCGGCGGATCGGGCAGGAGACTGGGCGGCGATGTCGCCAAACAGTACCTTTTGCTGGGCGGCATGCCTGTGCTGGCCCGGACGCTTGCCGTGTTTCAAAAATCCGCTGTCATCGACGGAATCATCCTGGTGGTCCCCGCCGGTGATCTCGCGGCCGTCCGAAAGCAGGTTGTCGAGCCGTACGGTTTGACGAAGGTTTCCGCCGTGGTTGCCGGAGGAAAGGAGCGTCAGGATTCCGTCCGCAACGGACTTGCCGCCGTAGGCCGGCCGTGCGACGTTGTCGTTGTGCACGACGGCGTGCGCCCCTTCGTGACCGGGGACATGATCGCGCGGGCCGTGGAAGCGGCCGCTCGGGGCGGCGCTGCCGCAATCGGCGTGCCGGCCAAGGACACGATCAAGGCCGCGACGGACGCGCAGATCGTGACGGCAACGCTGCCGCGGCAGAATTTATGGCAGACACAGACGCCGCAGGCGTTCCAGTACGATCTGCTGTGCCGGGCTTACGACCTGGCCGCGCGGGACCGGTTTTACGCAACGGACGACGCGTCGCTGGTCGAGCGCCTGGGCGCTTCCGTCCGCCTGCTGGCCGGAACCTACGATAATATAAAAATCACGACGCCGGAGGATCGCGTGATCGCCGAGGCGTTTCTTGTCCAGCAGGAGAAAAACAAGATGACCTTTCTTTGCGGTCTGGGATATGACAGCCACCGGTTCGCCCCCGGAAGGAAGCTGGTCCTCGGAGGCGTCGACATTCCCTTCGAAAGAGGGCTGGCCGGGCATTCCGACGCGGATGCGCTCGTTCATGCCGTCTGCGACGCTCTTCTGGGCATGGCTGCGGCGGGAGACATCGGCCGGCATTTTCCGGATACGGATCCGGCTTACAGGGACATCTCCAGCCTTCTTCTTCTGGAGCGGGTGGGAAAAATGCTCGCGGACCGGAATATCGCTATTCACCACATTGATGCCACCGTTATGACGGAAAAGCCCAAGCTCTCCCCTTATGCGCCGCTGATGGCCGCCAACATCGCCAAGACGCTGCGGATGCCCCAGTCAGCCGTGAACATCAAGGCCAAGACCAATGAGGGCATGGGATTTGTGGGGCGCGGCGAAGGCGTTGCCGTAGAGGCCGTCGCCACCGGCGCGGAAAGGGACGAAAATGGCTGAGGCACTCCGGGTTCGCTTTGCCCCCTCGCCGACCGGCGAACTGCACGTGGGAAACGCGCGCACCGCGCTTTTCAACTGGCTTTTTGCCCGCCACACGCGCGGGCGTCTCATTTTGCGCATCGAAGATACGGACGAATCGCGCAGCGCCCTGTCGTATCAGTCGCGTCTGATGGACGATCTGAAGTGGCTGGGGCTGTCCTGGGACGAAGGGCCGGATGCGGGCGGCAGTTACGGACCCTACCGCCAGAGCGAACGGCTTGATATTTACGCGACCTATCTGAAAAAACTGATCGACGCGGAGCTGGTTTATCCCTGCTACTGTACGGAGGAGGAACTCGAAGAGGAGCGCCAGTCGCTCATTTTGAGCAAACGCATGCCCCGGTACATGGGCAAGTGCCGCAGCCTCACGCCGGAGGAGCGCAAAGCCCGGGAAGCATCCGGCCGCAGGCCCTCCTGGCGCTTCAAGGTTCCGCAGACGACGGTCGCATTCACTGATCTGATCCGCGGGCCGATGCGCTTTGAAGGCGAGGCCATGGGCGATTTCATCGTTGTGCGCTCCAACGGCATGCCCGCCTACAATTTCGCTGTGGTCATCGACGATTCGCTGATGGCCATTACGCACGTCATCCGGGGCGAGGATCACCTGTCCAACACGGCTTTGCAGATCATGCTGTACCGGGCGCTCGGCTTTGAACCGCCGGTTTTCGCCCACCACTGCCTGATTCTCGGGCGCGACCACGCCAAGTTGAGCAAACGCCACGGCTCCGTCGCCGTGGGCGAGTTCCGCAGGAGGGGCTTTCTCCCCGAAGCCCTGCTCAATTATCTGGGCCTGCTGGGCAGTTCGTTTGCCGACGCGAAGGAGGTTTTGTCCCGCGATGAAATGGTCGCGGCTTTTTCTCTCGAGCGCGCGTCCAAAAGCGGCGCGGTCTTCGACGAGGACAAGCTCAGCTGGCTCAATGCCCTGTACATCCGCAACTTGAGCGTGGACGACCTCGTGGAAAGGCTCCGGCCCTTTTTGCGCGAAGCCGGCTGCGCGGAGGAAAAAATCGATCCGCGCCGGCTTGGTGAAATCGTGGCGGCCGTGCAGGGCGAACTGACGACGCTTGCCGGCATCGGCGGCCATATCGATTTGTTTTTCGACGACCGCTATGTCCTGACGCCTGAAGCTAAGGCGGTTCTGGCCTCCGACCGGGCGCGGCAGGTCGTTTCGTCCTTTAAGGAATACCTGGAAAAAGCCTCGGGTGCCCCGCGGGAGATTTACGCCGCGGCGATTCAGTACGCCCGGGAAAAATCCGGCGCGAAGGGCCGGGACCTGTTCCTGCCGGTCCGGGCTGCGCTGACCGGAAGGCTTTCCGGCCCGGAGCTCGACCGCGTCTTTGCAATTCTGGGTCCGGCGTCCGCCCGCGAAAGGCTTCAACGTCTGGCGCTGCCGCAGCCCTGACGTGAAGGAAAAGGTGAAGAAGCCCTTGCAACCGTTTGCCGCTTGCCGATTTTACCCGGGATCACTGCTCCTCTTATGCCGGGCGGCCTTCTTTGTTTTGTGCCTGATGCCGGTCTTGTTTTTGTCGCCGCCGGCGCGGGCGGCCGACCCCTCGCCGCAGGCGCTGGCGCAGTTTCTGCGGAAGGTCGAGAAGCACAACGCCGGTTACGGCTGGAAGGATATCCGGTGCGGCGAAATAAACTGGGAATATCACCGCGCCACGCAAAACCGCCATCCGCTCATATTCGCGCAGTTCGGCCAGTCGTCGGGCAACTGCATTTTATTTCTCGGCGGTGTTCACGGCGATGAATTGCCGACGATTTATCTGATGTTCAAACTGGCGGACTTTCTTAAGCGCAATCCGGACGCGGTCCGGAATCACTGCGTCGTCATCGCGCCGCTTGTCAACCCCGACGGATACCTGCGGCCGCAGCCGACGCGCGTCAACGCCAGCGGAGTGGACATCAACCGCAACTTTCCCACCCGGCGCTGGCATCCCGACGCCCACCGCCAGTGGCAGGCGAAGGGCAAAAAGAGCGGGCGTTACTATCCCGGTCCGAAAGCGGCCTCTGAGCAGGAAACGCTGTTTCAGGTGGCGCTGATCAAGCGGTTTCAGCCGCAGAAAATTCTCAGTGTTCATTCGCCGCTCAATTTCTTCGATTACGACGGGCCGTCCACCGATCTGGACTCCTTTGAAAAATGGATGGAAAAGATGTCCCGGGAAACGCAGCATCCCCTGAAAAAATTCGGCGTCTTTCCGGGATCGCTCGGCAATTACGCGGGAAACGAACGGGGTATTTTTACATTGACGCTGGAACTGCCGACCTCCGATCCCGGGCACAGCGCCGGGTATTTCGAGAAATTCCAACCCGCTTTTCTGAAGTTTGTCGCCTTGCCGGTCGCCGGCACGCCGCCGCATACGAAGCTCGTGCAAAGCGCCAAAGATCATTGATCCCGGCGGACGCTCCGGAATGTGTTTTGTTTCATCAAAGCGTTCCCGGTCAATTCCCGTTGGCATTTTGCAGGAAAATATGTTCTGGTAGGCCATCCCATTCAAGGGGAAACACACATTGAAAAAGAACAAAACCGGTTTTTTCTGCCAGCATTGCGGCTACGCGTCGCCCAAATGGCTGGGGAAGTGTCCGTCCTGCAACGGCTGGAACTGTTTTGCCGAAGAGCCTCTGCCCGACACGGAAGCGAGTGGCCGGGCCGACCTGATCTTCGGCGGCAAACCCCTCCCCATCGAGGACATTCCGGCCGAAGAGGGAAAACGGACGCCGACGGGACTTGCTGAAATCGACCGGGTGCTGGGCGGCGGCATTGTCAGCGGTTCGGCGATTCTCATCGGCGGCGAGCCGGGCATCGGCAAATCGACCCTGATGCTGCAGGTGATGAAAAACCTGGCCGCCGGCGGCCGGAAGGTGCTTTACGTGTCCGGCGAGGAATCCGCCGCTCAGATCAAGCTGCGGGCCGACCGGATCGGCGCGCAGGCGAGGGATCTCCTGGTGCTGGTGGAAGTGTCCCTGGAAAAAATTCTGGAACAGATCAAGGCTGTCGCTCCCGCCGTGGTGGTGATCGATTCCGTGCAGACTGTCTATTCCGGCGATCTGATGTCCGCTCCGGGCAGCGTGGGGCAGGTGCGCGAAGCGTCGTCGCGCCTGATCCTCACCGCCAAGAAAAACGGCGTTCCCGTCTTTCTCATCGGGCACGTCACCAAGGACGGCTCGATCGCCGGTCCCAAGGTTCTCGAACACATGGTGGATACGGTGCTGTACTTCGAAGGTGACTCGGGTCACGCCTACCGGATCGTCCGCAGCATCAAGAACCGCTTCGGTCCCGCCAACGAAATCGGCGTTTTTGAAATGCGCGACCGGGGCCTGGAGGAGGTGCCCAATCCGTCGGCGTTTTTCCTGGCCGAACGGCCGGAAAACGCGGCCGGCTCCGTCGTGGTGGCAAGCCTGGAAGGCACCCGGCCCATTCTGGTCGAAATCCAGTCGCTGGTGGCGCAATCCAATCTCGGCATGCCCCGACGCACCGCCATCGGTGTGGACTCCAACCGCGTGTCGCTTCTGGTGGCGGTGCTGGAACGCATCTGCGGGCTGCACCTGGGCGGCTCGGACATTTTTATCAATGTCGCAGGCGGCGTTCGGGTGGAGGAGCCGGCGGTGGATCTGGGAATTGTTGCCGCGCTGGCGTCGAGCTTCCTGGACCGGCCGGTCGCTCCCCGGACGGTGATACTGGGCGAAGTGGGGCTCACCGGCGAAGTGCGGGCCGTCTCCCAGATGGATATGCGCATCAAAGAGGCGGCGCGGCTGGGATTCAACCGCTGCATTATTCCCAGGACGTCTTCTCCCTCTGCTGCGGCCGCGGAAAAGATCCGCGTCGCGGCGATCGGAACGCTCGCTGAACTGGTCGAAAATCTTTTTTGAAACTGCCGTTTGCCTTTTTTTACTTTTTTTCGGCGAAACCTTGACACGGGATAAATCGTGCATAAAATAGCGCCGCTTAAGAAGCTATAATCATTACGTATCAATAAGGAAGAAAGGAGATCAAAAAGCATGAAAATCAGACCTTTACAGGATCGAATCATTGTGAAACGGTTGGAGGAGGAAAACAAGACCAAGGGCGGGATCATCATTCCCGATACGGCCAAGGAAAAACCCATTGAAGGCAAAGTGATTGCGGTCGGCAAAGGCAAGGTGGCGGATGACGGCAAGCTCATCAAGCCCGAAGTCAGCGTGGGCGACAAAGTCCTTTTCAGCAAGTATGGCGGCACCGAAGTCAAGATCGACGGCGAAGAATACCTGATCATGAGAGAAGACGACATTCTGGGCATCATTGAAAAATAAGAAAACAATTAAGGAGGAATCTATACAATGGGAGCAAAAATACTTCTTTACGATGAAGAAGCCAGGAAATCGGTTTTGAAGGGCGTCAACACCCTGGCCGATGCCGTGAAAGTAACCCTCGGTCCGAAGGGCCGCAATGTCATTATTGACAAGAGCTTTGGTTCACCCACCGTAACGAAAGACGGCGTCACCGTCGCCAAAGAAATCGAACTCGAAGACAAATTTGAAAACATGGGCGCGCAGATGGTGAAGGAAGTCGCGAGCAAGACCAGCGACGTCGCCGGCGACGGCACGACCACCGCCACCATTCTGGCACAGGCCATTTACCGTGAAGGCGTCAAGGCCGTTGCGGCAGGCTCCAATCCGATGGATGTAAAGCGCGGCATCGACAAGGCCGTGGAAACCGTCGTCAAAGAGCTCAGCAAAATGAGCAAACCCACCAAGGACCAGAAGGAAATCGCCCAGGTCGGCACCATCTCTGCCAACAACGATGAGACCATCGGCAACATCATCGCCGGCGCCATGGACAAAGTCGGCAAGGAAGGCGTCATCACCGTGGAAGAAGCCAAAGGCCTGGAAACCGAACTGGAGATCGTCGAAGGCATGCAGTTCGACCGCGGCTACCTTTCTCCCTATTTTGTCACGAATCCCGACAAGATGATCGTTTCCCTCGAAGACGCGCTGATTCTCATCTATGAAAAGAAAATCAGCGGCATGAAAGACCTGCTGCCGATCCTCGAGCAGATCGCCAAGATGGGCCGTCCGCTCCTCATCATCGCCGAAGATATCGAAGGCGAAGCGCTGGCCACCCTGGTGGTCAACAAGATCCGCGGCACGCTGCATGTGGCGGCCGTGAAAGCCCCCGGCTTCGGCGACCGCCGCAAGGCCATGCTCGAAGACATCGCCATCCTCACGGGCGGCAAGATGATTTCCGAAGACATGGGCTGGAAGCTCGAGAACGTGAAACTGGAAGACCTGGGCCGCGCCAAGAAGATCACCATCGATAAGGACAACACCACCATTATCGACGGCGCCGGCAAGCGCGCCGACCTCGAAGGCCGCGTGAAACAGATCCGCGCTCAGATCGAGGAAACCACTTCCGATTACGATCGTGAAAAACTTCAGGAGCGGCTGGCCAAACTGGTCGGCGGTGTCGCCGTGATCCGCGTCGGCGCTGCAACCGAAACCGAAATGAAGGAGAAGAAAGCCCGCGTGGAAGACGCGCTCCATGCCACCCGCGCGGCCGTGGAAGAAGGCATCGTTCCCGGCGGCGGCGTTGCGTATCTGCGCGCCCTGCCCGCGCTGGGCAAACTTGAGCTGGCGGGCGACGAGCAAATCGGCGTCAACATCGTCAGGAAGGCCATCGAAGAGCCGATCAAGATGATCGCCGCGAACGCGGGCCTCGAAGGCAGCATCGTGGTCGAGAAGGTGAAGGAAAAGAAAGGCTCCTTCGGCTTCAACGCCCGCACGGACGTTTACGAAGACATGATCGCGGCCGGCGTCATCGATCCGACCAAGGTGACCCGCTTCGCGTTGCAGAACGCGGCGTCCGTGTCCGGACTGTTGCTCACGACGCAGTGCATGATCGCCGACAAGCCCGAAGAGAAGGGCGCCGGCGCCATGCCCGGCATGCCTCCCGGCGGAGGATATCCCGGAATGGGCATGTAGGAAAAGACAATGGCCGGGAACGGGCGCGATCGTTCCCGGCAGGCTGTTAGGTTAAAAAAGGCCCCCTGTCCGCGAGGACAGGGGGCCTTTTGCTGCTTTTATTGTTTGGCTTTTGCTTCGCTGTCGAGGGCCTGCTGGACTTTCCTGTAGAAGGTCAGGCGCTTTTTACCCTGGTCGCCGCCCTGGAGATCCGTGGCGTGCGGCCAGTTGCTGTTCGAAGCGATGACCAGTTTCCGCCTGGGATCGATGAAAATGCCCTGGCCGAAAATTCCCTGCGCCGTATACGCGCCGTCGTCCAGGGTCCACCATTGATAGCCGTAGCCGTACCCGGGTAAATTGGTATCGGCCTGCTTTCCGGTTGCTTCGGCCATCCAGCCGTCGGGGAACACCGGTTGACCGCCCGCTTTACCGCCATTTAGCATAAACAGACCAAAGCGGGCAAAGTCGCGGGTTGACGCCTGCATGCAGCAGCCGCTGATTTCATGGCCGGTGGGTCCCAGGATCCAGCTGCCGCTTTGCTCCATGCCGAAAGGCTGCCAGATTTTTTCCGACAGATAATCGGAGAGGTTTTTTTTCGCAGCCGAGCTGATCAGCACACCGATCAGATTGGTTTCGCCGGTTTTGTAGACCCATTTCGCGCCGGGAGGCGCCTCCCGCTTTAATCGGCGCATATAGCTAACCGTCACATCGACGCCCGGATCGGCCTTGTGCGCGTTGAACCGGGCGACGTCCGACTGGGGATTGCCGTAGTCTTCATTCCACTTCACACCCGATGTCATGGTCAGCAGCTGCCGGATGGTGACATCATCATAAACCGATCCCCTGAGGTCCGGAATGTAGTCCGATACTTTGTCGTCAATGCTTTTGATGTAGCCGTCGCGGATGGCCGCGCCGACCAGCGTCGACGTTAAGGATTTGGCGACCGAAAAGCTGGTCCAGCGCCTGCCGGGACCGGAGCCGAAGTCCAGCCCGTATTTTTCCAGGCGGATTTTGCCGTCCTGAAGGATGATCAGAGCGGCGGTGCGCTGATCCTTCATGTAGGCGTCGACATCGACGCCGACCTCCAGCGGCTCTCCGACGGGCAAGGGATAAACATTTTTACCGGCGGAAATGACCCGGGATTTGGCCAAAACGGGCATCCGGTCCATCGCGCGGAAGCCGGCGTCGCGCTGCGCAATGGACCAGAAGAGGACGTCCCTGTCGGTCGGCAGGTTGAGGATCAGGCGCCGCAAATCCTTATCGGCCGTCGCCCAGAAGATGCCCGCGGCAGCCACCAGTACGATCAGTATTCCAATCGCCCACTTGCGCATAGCCACCCTCCTTTGAAATTTTTCGTTTTAATGAAATTCACCGCTTTGTTCGCGGCCGCTTTCTACCGGCAGGCAACGGAATAAAAGGTGATGACGCAATGACCAAGCCGGGACTTCTCTTGCCGTTTTCCAGCAATTGCGCCCGCGGCGCAATGTTTAAGGACCCTGGCGAATGACAGCCGTGACACGTTCCGGCTCTGGTGGCGCCGGAAACCGAACGCAGGTGAGTGAGAATCGTTTTTGCGCTGGAAAGAGGATAAGAAACAAGGCCTTTGGTGTCAAGGACATGTTTAACAGGAAATGTTTAAGAGGACCGGCCCGGCCTTGAAATATCCCTTTTCTTATACTAAGGTGTTTGCGGCAACCGGACTGAAGTCATGCTTATTTCGTTTGGCCGTACGCCCGCCGAAGCCGGCAGGACGCGGACCGCGCCGCCAGGGGGCGGTGCTGCGGGCGAAATCAATCTCCTGCGACTCGGCAGGCTCTGGGGGATGCACCCATGCAGAAAGTCCTTTTCGGAAAAACGGGCTTAAGCGTTTCGGCGCTGGGATTCGGAGGAATTCCTCTCATTCGTCTCGGCCAAGAGAAGGCCGGCGATGTTCTGCGCCGGGCCTATGAGAAGGGCATCACTTTTTACGATACGGCCAACATGTACCTCGACAGCGAGGAAAAGATCGGCGCCGCCTTTCGCGGCGTGCGCGACAAAGTGGTGATCGCGTCCAAATCCCTGAAGCGCGACGCCGCGGGCATGGCCGGGCACATCGACAAAAGCCTCCGGCGTCTCCAGACGGATTATATCGACCTCTATCAGCTGCATCAGGTGTCTAAAGAAGCGGACTGGCAGGCCATTATGGCGCCGGGCGGCGCGATGGAAGCGCTTCGGGCGGCGCAGGCCGCGGGCAAAATCAGGTTCATCGGCTTTTCGTCCCACAGCCCGGCAATGGCGGTGAAACTGGCCGGAACCGGTCTGTTCAGCTCGGTCCAGATTCCCTTCAACTTTATAGAAGCCGCAGCGGCAGACGAACTTTTCCAGGCCGCCCGGTCAGGCCATCTCGGCATCCTGGCGATGAAGCCCTTTGCGGGCGGCATGATCGGCAATGCAAAAATCGCCTTTAAATTTTTGCGGCAGTATCCCGATGTGCTGCCCATTCCCGGTTTTGACTCGGTGGCCGCTGTGGACGAGGTCGTCTCTTTTTATGCAGCCGAAAATCGGATTACGCCGGACGACCTTGCCGAGATGGAGCGTTACCGAAAAGAGCTGGGCCGGCAATTTTGCCGCCGCTGTGAATACTGCCAGCCTTGCCCCAACGGGGTTATGATCACGCAGGCCATGGGATACCGGGTGATTGCGCAGCGGATGTCGCCCGCCGTGGCGGTTGAGTTTTGCCGTCTGCCCATGGAAAGCACGCGCGAGTGCAACGCCTGCGGCGATTGCCTCGAGAAATGCCCCTACGAACTGCCCATTCCCGATATGCTGAAGTCATTTTATGATCTTTACGAGCAGCATCGGCAAGACCTGAAAAAGTAAGCGTGGCGTATTTTTTCAATAACCGGAAAATGTTTGTGGAGGCCGTCATGAAAAAACTGTTGCTGGTCATCATCTGCATTGCGCTTTTGGGTGTTTTGTATTTGCTGTTGTGGCCGGTGCCGCTCAAGCCCGTTGCCTGGAAGGCGCCCGAACCGCCCGGTTATACGGGGCCGCACGCTGCAAACACGAAACTGGCTTCGCTCCGCCTGATTTCGCTCGGCGCCGAGGAAGGGCCGGAGCACATCGTCATCAGCAAGGACGGCAAGCTTTACACAACCGTGCTGAGCGGCAATATTCTCCGCATGAATCCCGACGGCAGTGCGCAGGAGGTCTTTGTCAATACCGGAGGGCGTGTGCTGGGGTTTGATTTCGACGCCCGGGGAAATCTCATTGCCGCGGACGCGGTAAAAGGTCTGCTGTCCGTCGGCCCCGACAGGAAAATCACTCTCCTTGCCGACAGAGCCGGCAACGAGCCGATCCGCTATGCCGACGCCGTCGTTGTCGCCGGTTCGGGCAAAATTTACTTCAGCGACGCGTCCGGCCGTTTTGCGCCCGCGGACTGGGGCGGAACTTTCGAGGCCAGCATCCTGGATATTCTGGAGCAGTCGTCCACCGGAAGGATTCTGGAGTACGATCCGGTTGCGCAAACCGTGCGGGTGGTGGCCAGGGGCTTGAGCTTTGCCAACGGCATTGCGCTCAGCCGCGACGAACAAACGCTCTTTGTCAATGAAACCGGCAAATACCGTGTCTGGAAAATTGCCGTGACCGCACACGATCTCGATGTGGCCCGGGGCGGCGACGAGGCCCGCGTGCTTCTGGAAAACCTGCCCGGCTATCCGGACAATCTCATGAGAGGGGAAAACGGCAAAATCTGGCTGGGTTTTGCCAAGCCGCGCAACGCGGTCGTGGACAAACTCGCTGCAAAACCGTTTCTGCGCAAAATCACGCTCCGGCTGCCGCGCTTTTTGTGGCCGGTGCCGAAAGCCTACGGTCATGTCATTGCCTTTACCGAAGACGGCCGGGTCGTCGCCGATCTGCAGGATCCCGGCGGCGCCTATCCGGAAACGACGGGCGTGACCGAAACCGCCGACAGGCTCTACATTCAGAGCCTCCATGCCCGGGGGCTGGGGTGGCTGCCGAAATAAACCGGGTGTTGCGGGGATTCGCGTAAAGTAAAGGCGGGCCCAGAACCGTTGGTGTTTGTTCTTTATCCCAGGTCCGGAAACGCATTGAGGCCGGCCTGGCGGTCCATGTCCTGCCGGTAACGTTCGGCCCAGCCCATCTTTGCCAGACGGCGATCGAAAATCCATTTCAGCGCCGGGCGCAACGCGTGAGTCCAGACAGGGATCCACACCTTTCCCCGCTGTTTCAGGAGACGGGAAGGATCCCACCAGCCGATGATCTTCTGGCGGTGCAGCCAGACCAGGTACTGCAACTGCCGGGCTTCGAGATGCCGTGTTTTTACATTCGCCCACAGGCCGTTGTAGCGCGTGAAGTCGTGGGGGTTGGTGACCAGACCCTGCTCCAGCAGTTGCCGGCGCAGGACGGTTGCGGGGTAGGGGGTCAGAATCTGGCAGTAGGGAATGTCCGCCTCCAGCGCTTGAAGGAAGCGGTAGTTTTCGATAATATCCGCCTCTTCATCGTCGGGAAAGCCGAAAATCAATCCTCCGATGACAATGATGCCGTACTTGTGGCAAAGGTCGACCGCCCGCCGCGAGGCGTCCACGATGTCTCCCTTGCGGGAAAGGGTCAGGTTTTTCGCGGATGCGCTTTCCAGGCCCAGAAAGATTACTTTCATGCCCGCTTGCGACATCAGCCGGACCATCTCTTCGTTGCGCGACAGAGAGACGCTGTCGGCCTGGACGATGAAATGAAGTCCCTTGTAGCGGCGCTCGATGACAGCCTCGCATAGCCAGGCGACGTGTCCGGGATCGAGCACCAGGTTGTCGTCGACGATGAAAATCAGGCGGGTTCTGCGTTTGTAATAAATGTCGTCGATATCCGCCAGAATCCGCTCCCGGGGAAAGGTCCGGAAGCTGCGCCCGTACATGTGGTTCATGCTGCAAAAGGAGCAGGTTCTGGTGCACCCCCGCGACGTTTCCATGACTTCGACTTTTGAGGCGACAACATGATATCCCGACGTCAGACGACGGTGATCCCGGATAGGTTTTTGCAGCGTTGCGAGGTCCAGAAGTCCGCCCCGGGGATTGTGGATGAAACGGTCTTTGTCCCGGTAGGACAGGGAGGGAATGCTTTCCAACCGGTCTTTGCCGCCCAGAGCATTGACCAGGCGGCGGAAAGCTTCTTCTCCCTCTCCGCGCACCATGAAATCGATCAGGGACGCTTCGGGGGAAGCGGCGATTTCTTCATGCATCAGCGTGGCGTGGTATCCGCCGATGACGATTTTAACGTCGGGCAGGAGCGCGCGGATCAACCGGATCACGCGGATGCAGGTTTCATACTGCCAGGCCATGGCGGAAAGTCCCACCAGCGCCGGCCGGATATCCGACAGGATCCTTTTGAGGTAGCCGCCCGGCCGCCGTCGCTTACGGATCAGATCTGCCACATACACGTCGTGGCCGCCGTCGACATTGGCGCCCAGGCTGGCGATGCCGCAATTGGGCATATGAAAGGCGCTTTCATGCATGATCATCGGCGCCACGTCCGGCATGGACAAAAGAAGAATTTTCATGTCATCCCGATTCTTTGAGGGCTTTTTGGGTTTCGTCCGTTGAGCGGAAAATACAAAACAGGCGGGCCTCATGCACCACGGCGAAAAATATAGGGGAGTCGCCTCAAGCTGTCAACGCTTTTCGAGTCGCGCCTTTTCGGCGGCAGGTCTTGAAGACGGCGTGGCGCCTTTTCCGGTCGGAGAAAAAAAGATCGATGCGGAGCGCCGGCAGCGGCGGCGTTTATCTATAGCATGCCTTCGCGGTATATTTTCCATTCCCCGTTGATTTTCATGAGCTCAAGCTTTTTGGCGCCCTTGCTTCTGACCAGTTGAGAACTGTAGCTCTGTGTGAATGTCGCGGCGGCGGTCCCGTTGTGGACGGATATGGCGATATGGCTGATACGAACCGTCATGCGTCCGCTGTGCCGGCGAACGTTGATTTTGTGTGCAATCCAGTCGTCAAGATTTCTTCCCTGGGAACGGAAAGCGGGCGCGTAACAGCCGCGATAAACGGTCATGTTTCCCGTCTGCCAGCTTTCGGACCATTTTTTAATCAGGCGCTGGATGGATTCTTTCGCTGCGATGTCGCTCGTCTGCGCCTGCGGCGAAGCCGGCTTGGTTTCCGTCCTGGACGCTGCGACGACGGGAGTCCCGGCATCGTCCAGGACAAACCACCGGCCGTCGATCTTGTCCAGAATCAGTTTTTGAAAGTGGCCCTGGAAAGCGCCGTCTTTGGCAATGTCGCTTTTGGAATCGAACAGGATCACTGCATGATTGCTTTGATGCAAAATGGAAATATCCCGGGGGGTCATGTCAAAATGCCGGTTGATGCTTTTCACTGAACGAAGCGCGCCGGCGAGTTTTTCCCGCCTGTCGTTTTTCATCCGATAGCCGTCCAGGTACAGGGCGTCAATGGCATTGATGTCTCCGTCGGCATATCCTTTCGCCCAGGCGGCGAGCATCTTTTCCAATTCCGCTTTGGCGGGATGGCTTTGGTCCTGGGGCACCCAGGTAATGGTCTCATCGATAATGACAGGTGTCTTGTTGACAAAGACGTAGCGGGCGAGCGCGTGAGCGTCTTTATCGGCCAGAACGACGCACCCGTTGCTTTGAAAGGGCAGCAGGGGTTTGGTCGTTCCGTGAATCCAGATGTTCGTTCCGTTTCGTCCCGCTTTCTTATCCGTGACTGTCGGATAATCGAGCGGCAGCGCCATCGTTCCGTAAGTTTCGGGCGGACCGGGATTGCTGACGATACTGGTGACGAAGAAAATGCCGTTCGGCGTTTTGGCGTCGCCCGATATTTCCTTTCGGCCGTGGTTTTTTCCCGTGGAACAGGCTGCCTCAAAAACTTTCCTGAAAGAATTGTTTTTCTGAAAAACATAGAGCTTCTGTTTTTTCTTGTCCACGGCGATGACGAATCCGGACGAGACGGAAACAACCGCATCCGGCACTTTTTCAGAACCATACAAATGGCCGGCTGAAAGACCGGTTGTTAAAAACAGAATAATAATAACGATGAAACTAGCAGGCGCCATTCGCTGTTTAAAAATCATTCTCCAAAAACCCGGGTGATTGAATTTTTGACATGAACTTCCGTGTTCAAACAGTATAGGGGAGCGAGTTTCGTAAGTCAAGGGGCTTCTGTCTGTAAAAGAAATTCTTGACAAAAGGGAAGGCGGTTTATTAAAAGACTTCCCGGTCAGCAACTGGCGTTGTAGGTGGAATGAACCATCGGGAAGCTTCCTTCCTTTGCCGCGCGCCTGGGCAAAGAGAGACTGTTGAAACAGGAAGGAGGAAGCCATGCCTGAAAAAAAGCAAAAGCAGTCGTCTGAACATTCATCTTCACAACCCTTTATCCGCGAAATTCCGGAAAACGCAAACCGGGAGCGTCTTTTGCAGAACGATCCCGACGTCTTCGCTGCAATCCGGGGAGAAGAAGAGCGGGAGCGCAGGGGAATTGAACTCATTCCATCGGAAAACTACACCTATCCGGAAGTGCTGGCCGCCAACGGATCGATTCTCACCAACAAGTATGCCGAAGGCTATCCCGGCCGGCGCTATTACGGCGGACAGGAATTCACCGACCGGATCGAACGCCTGGCGATCGAACGGGCTCAGAAGGTCTTCGGTGCCGAACACGCCAACGTGCAGGCGCTGTCCGGCTCGCCGATGAACCAGGCGGTTTATCTGGCGTTTCTCAAGCCCGGCGATACCGTGCTGGGCATGGACCTGTCCCACGGCGGACACCTGACGCACGGCGCGCCCGTCTCGCACATGGGAAAGCTCTTCACCTTTGTCCGCTACAAGACCGATCCGGAAAACGCGGGGAAAATCGATTTTGACGCGCTGATGAAGACGGCTTTGGAAACAAAGCCGAAAATCGTCCTGTGCGGATATACGTCCTATCCGCGCGACTATGACTATGAGGATTTCAAGAAAGTCGCCGATGCGGTGGGCGCGATTACGATGGCGGACATTTCGCACATCGGCGGTCTGGTGGCGGCGGGCGTCATGAGCAATCCGCTCGCGAGCGGCTTCGACATCGTCACCACCACCACGCACAAGAGCCTCCGTGGTCCGCGCGGGTCGCTCATCCTATGCAAGGCGAAATACGCCGACGTCATCGACAAGTCGGTTTTCCCGGGCCTGCAGGGCGGTCCGCACATGCAGACGATTGCGGCCATCGCCGTTGCGCTGGGCAAGGCGCTCGCGCCCGAATTTAAGCAGTATGCCGAGCAGGTTTTGAAAAACGCCCGGGCGCTCGCCGCAAGGCTTGCGGAAAACGGCGCGACGCTCATTACCGGCGGAACGGACAATCACATGATGGTGATCGATACGGTAAAGAGCTTCGGCATCGACGGCAAGCAGGCGGAAATTATTCTGGACAGCGTGTCCATCACGACGAACAAGCAGATCATTCCGGATGATCCGAATCCGCCGCTCAGACCCAGCGGCATCCGCCTGGGAACGCCGGCCGCGACCACGCGCGGCATGAAGGAGGAAGAGATGATCCGGATCGGCGACTGGATGACCGCCGCGCTGAAACATTTCCGGGATGACCGTCTGCTCGGCGGCATCCGGCGGGACGTCGAGGCCTTCTGCCGGAGATATCCCGTGCCGGGGCTGGATTAAAATTTAATGTTGAGGCGACTCCATTAGATTCTCCCGAACAGGAGATACCCGGGCAACAGCCCGGAAAAGACCCGCAGCAATTTGCAGGGGACGGTCGCGACCGTTCCCTGCACGTCACATGAATATTTTTTCCGATTTTGACAAAAGACGCCGTGTGCGGGTAATGATCAGGCCTCTTTTTCGATCCGGTTGGTCAGCGTCCCGATTTTTTCAATGTCCACGCTGACGGTGTCGCCTTTTTTTAGAAACAGCGGCGGGCGGCGCGTGAAGCCGACGCCGTCGGGCGTGCCGGTCAGAATCACCGTTCCCGGCAGAAGCGTCATCGACCGGCTCAGATGGCTGATAATGGACGGAATGTCGAAAATCATGTCCGCCGTGGTGGCGTTCTGAACGACCTGCCCGTTGACGAGGCAGCGGATGGCCAGCGTATTCGGTGCGGCAATCTCATCGCGGGTGACGATCCAGGGGCCCAGCGGACAGAAGGTGTCGAAGCTCTTGCCCCTGGCCCACTGCCCCTTTTGTCTTTCGAACTGCCAGTCGCGGGCGCTCACGTCGTTGGCGCAGGTGTAGCCGAAGACATAATCCAGAGCTTCTTCAGGCGGGACGTTCCTGGCCGCTTTGCCGATAACGACGGCCAGCTCCGCCTCGTAGTCCACCTGATGGGGGCCGGCTGCGGGCAGGAGGATCGGCGCGTCGGGGCCGGTGAGACTGCTGGTCGCCTTGATAAAAAGAACCGGCTCTTTCGGGTAGGTCATCGCCGTTTCGTCACCGTGCTTTTTGTAGTTGATGCCCAGGGCGAGGATGTTGACGGGAACGAGCGGCGCCAGAAGCCTTTGAATCCGGGCTTCGCGGCATGTGACGCTCCAGGCGCCGGGAATATGTCCCGCGATGACGGCCGCCGAGGCGGGCCGCTCCGGCGACAAAACGCCGCAGAGCATTTCTTCGGTGTCGGACAGGAAACGGATGATCTTCATGCTACCAGAGTTCTTTCTCCAAAATTTTATTGAACTGGGCGAAAACCCGGCGGTCGGCGAGAATGCTTGAGTGGTCGCAAGGAAAGCTGTAGAGCTTGATTGCGCCGGCGACCGCCCGGTCGTCGAGGGCTTTATCGCCGCAGAGGCTGTCGTTTTTTCCGTAAAAAATATAGTGGTGAATACCTTTGGGCAGCTCGTCCGCCAGGGTTCTTGAAATGAAGCCGCTTTGCGTTCCCAGATCCAGCCAGGCGGGAATGCTTTTGTGGGTGAGAACCTGCGACGCGTCGGCGACGCTAAAACCGCTCCACGGCGTAGCCAGCGAGACAAACAGACGGATGGCGGCATGCTCCTTGTCGGAAGCGTAGCGGGTTAAAAACGACCGCGTCGTGAGGCCGCCGACACTGTGCGCAACCACGGCCAGCTTCGTAAAGCCGTACCGGCCATGCAGTTCCCGCAGCTCCTCGTCGAGCAGGGCCGCGGCCAGTCCCAGGCGCATTCCCGAGGGGTAGTAGAAGAACCAGGGCTGGTAGCGGCTCCGGTCCAGACGCATGCAGAAGAACATCCAGTTGTGCGGGCTGCCTTCCGTGCCGTGAACGAAGAGTATCGGAATCTTGCGCGGAGAATAATCTTCCGCAAGATAAATGTGAGCGCCGAAGGCTTTCATGAAGGACGAGGGATTCCAGTATCCGGTCTGCGCATTTTCCGGCGAAAAGTATTCATGATAGACTTTGAGCGTCTGGCCGTTGTGCGTGAGCTGCCGCAGCAGCGGTTGGCCCTTCTTCGGGCGCCATTCCAAAGGAAGCGCAGCGTTGCGGCCGCCCGGCCGGGAGAGGGAAATGACCACGCCCGAAACCAGCTCTCCTTCACGGACGGATATTTCCGCCGGATTTCCCGGAGTGCCGTACTGGCCGGAGACCTCGCCGGACTCGAAGACGCCGTTGCGGTTGTCGTCCGTGACGGCAAAGAGCTGATAGCGCCCCTCGGGCAGATAAAGCAGAAACGCACCGTTCGCGGCGGCGATGACGTATTCGGTATAGTCGGTGTCACCGGGACGATAGGCCAAAACAAGCGTGGATTCCCGGTTGGGCCCGGCGCCGGAAAGACGGCCCTTGATGACCGCGGAGTTGTATGCGTTTGTCGTTTCGCCGCTTTTGGCTTTCGTCTGTCCCGCGAGCGGATCGTCTTTTGCCGGAATGCTCATGTACCGGCATCCCGCCGCGCCCGCCAAAACCAGCGCGAGAAGAAACGCCAGACCAAGAATGCGACGAAAAAGAATTCGTTTTTTCATAGGGGCTTGATCTTCTTTTCCAGGTAGTCGACGATCTTCGGATTTTTCCCGGCCCGGGCCAGATCGAGCGCCGTCTTGCCCTGCGCGTCTTTGACGGCCGGCGAGGCGCCGGCCTCCAGAAGCAAAACAATGACCCTTTCCGCTTGTGCCTGCACTGCCGCCATGAGCGGCGTTTGTCCGTTCCGGTCCCGGACGTTGAGGTTGATCTTCTTGCGCACCAGGAGGGAAACCGTATCGGGCAGGTTCGCGTGCGCGGCCAGATGCAGCGCCGTCTGCCCCTGTGTGTTCCGGAGGTTCAGGTCCTGCGGCCGGTTGACGAGCAGCGCGGCCACGGATGTATAACCGCTCAGGATGCTTTTCATGAGCGGCGTTTCCCCCGCCTCATTTTGCGCCGCGACGGCCGCCCCTCGGGCGATCATCAGCCGCACGTTTTCGGCATCGCCCCTTTCCGCGGCCAGGTGCAGCGGTGTTCTTCCGTTTTGATCCTTGAGATTGAGGTTGGCGTTGTGTTCAATCAGCGCCGTGGCGACGTCGTACAGACGGTAGTCCAGCGCCAGATGCAGCGCCGTTTCCCCGAAGCCGTTTTGCGCATCGAGCCCTTTGCCCGTCGCGAGCAGAAGCGGAATGCTGTCCCAGCTCTTATTGTAGACGGCCCACATGAGGGCGGTGAAGCCGTGCTTGTCTTGTTTGAGCGCGTCGGCTCCGGACTCCAGCAGAATTTCCACAATGTCCGGATGGCGTTCGTTCACCGCGATCATGAGCGGCGTAAGCCCGTCTTTGTCCTGCAGATTGATCCGGGCTTTTTTGAGAAGCAGATATTCCGCCAGGCCCGCATGGCTGTTTTGAATCGCGTACATGAGCCCCGTCCAGGAATAGGCGTCGGTCTGGTTGACGTCGATGATTTTTTCCTCCACCAGGCGCATGACGACCGCCATGTCGCCCCTGCGGGTTGCTTCAAAAAAAGCGGTTTCCGGTTCGGCGTAAGCGGCGGTCACCTCGGGATGCCGCTGTTGAATCGGCGGCGCCGAGCAGGCGGCGAGGGCAAGAATCATCAGCCCCAGAAAAATGTGTATATGCAATCTGCTCATGAAAGACGATTTCCCTCCTGCGAACACCGTCCTGGTTCCGTTCTGGTCGGGATGCGCTTTTTTACCACGAGCCGCCTGCGAATTCAACGGTTTGTCGCAGGGAGAATAGGCCTTGTCATCATGGTCGTTTTTGCGATATAAAAAACAAGGAAGGGCAGCCGTTGCCGCGCTCTTCCGGATTCTCTTTTAAGGGGCTTTCGTGACGGATATTCTGGATTATATCAGCACCTGGTCGGCGCTCAAATGGGTCGTGCTGGTGCTGATTGCCGGGTTTATCGGCCAGTTCGGCCGGATGATGGCCGAAGCGATCATCGCCCGGGTCCGCCGGACCCGCGCCGGAAAAAAGATGCAGCGGGAGGAGCCGGCGCTCTTGGGCGGGGCGGCCGCGGCGGAAATTTCTTCCGTCGAGCATTCGTCTGCCCGGCCGTCTGCGGACCCGGTTCAGCCGCCGGCCGTTGCCGCTTCGCCGTTACCGGATAAAAAAGCGCTGAAGACTCTGGCCAAGGCCAGGAAGAAAGAAGCAAAGGAAGCCCAAAAAGAAGCCAGGGAAAAGGGTTGAAAAACATTCGCGCGGGCCTTGCGACCCGTCAGACGCACGCATGATTCCGCGTCCTGCGGTTGCTCTAAGGCTTGTCATCCGGCTCGGGCCGCAGACGGGAATTTCGCAAATCTTCTTTTGCCGAATGCTTCTGGCTTCCCGCGTAGAGCTCGTATTCCAGAAGCCGGCATTCAATATCGCCGTTGTAGAACGGCAGCCGCCGTTTCGTGCGCAGTCCCACTTTTTTGGCCAGATCGAGATTGCCGGTGAAAATGTAGCCGCGGTAGCCCCGGCCGGTGCTCTTGAAATAATCGCCGCAGGCTTCGTACAGCGCCGCAAGTTTTTGCAGGGCGCCGGCGGCGGGTTTTTCTCCGGCGCCCTTGCGGAGAATGACTTTTTGTCCGGGTGCGATTTCCCTGCTGCGCTCCGCCGGGCGCGGCCGGCTGCGGATGGGCTCCAGTCTTTCCCCGTAAGGGGGATTCAGAACGATCACGCCGCCGCCCCCGGGCGTCGGCGTTCTTTCAAACGGACAGGCCTTGAATTCGATCAGCCGGTCGACGCCGGCCGTCTCGGCGTTGCGGCGCGCCGCCTCCACGGCTTTCGGATCGATGTCCGAGGCAATGATGGTTGCCTTCATCGTTTTTTCTGCGGCGTCGCGGGCGGCTCTGCGCAGGGCCTGCCAGGCGTCGTGCGGAAAATCCCGCAGATGCATGAAACCGTAATGGTTGCGCGACAGGCCCGGCGCGCGTCCCAGCGCGGAAAGCGCCGCCTCGATGGCCAGCGTGCCGCTGCCGCACATCGGATTGATGAAAGGCGTCCGCCGGTTCCAGCCGGTGGCGGCGATGACCGCCGCCGCCAGAGTTTCCTGCATGGGCGCCGCCAGCGGAATCCGGCGGTATCCGCGCAGGGAAAGCCGGTCTCCGGACGTGTCCAGATAAACCATCGCCAGATCGTTGCGCCAGTATACATGAACGACGGCCCGGTCCTTTTCCGGTCCTGCATCCGGCCTGAGGCCGGTCTTGTCGCGCATGCGGTCCACGATGGCGTCCTTCACCTTGAGATTGGCATAGCGTGTGTCCGTGATCGTTTCGTTTTCCACCACGGATGTGACGCACAGGTAGGCGCTGGGACCGGAATCGAAAAGAATCGTTTCCCAGGGGAGAGCGTGAACGCCGGCGTACAGGGCGCCGGGAGACACGACCTTGAAAATCTGCAGCTGGTACAAAACGCGCTGCGCCGTGCGCAGGTGGAGATTGAGGCGCATCGTGTCGGCGAGCGTTCCCTCGGTGGACACACCCGTGTCGATTTCATGCAGAATCGGAAATCCCAGAGCTTCGATTTCCGTTTTCAGATAAGGAGCGACGCCCTTGGGGCAGGTGACGAGGATTCGGTTTTTCTTTTGCCAGAGGGACATGGAGGGGCTTTAACACACCCGGGTGATCTTGGCAATCCCCATCTCCCTTAAACCGGCGCGGGAGGATTTTGCTCAATGAACGGCGGCAGGGGGCACTGGAGCGCGAGCGCGATGACGCGCAGGAGCTCTCCCTCCTCGAACGTGACAGTCGCATCCGCAAACGCGCAGTGGGCAGAGGCGTCGATGACGGTTTCCCTGATCCTGAAAGAGGCGGAAGTCAGATTTGTGAGCACCCGGCTTACGCCGGCGTAGGAAGGATTTTCGTTAAAGAGGAAAACCGGCTTGCGGCAGGCCAGCTCCGGAATGCGCGAAAGCCCTGCGTCGAAGGCCGCCTGCGCCTTTGCGCGGTCGTCCGGATGTCCGGCCGAGGCGAGCGCTCCCAGAAGCGTGACGGTGTCGAGGCCTACCTGCGCGAAGGAAAATTTGGTGATGGTTCGAAACAGATCCTCGGCGGGATTGAGGTGCTTGTCCAGAATCCACAGGCAGGACAGTTCCAGAAGCGTCATCCGGCCGTCGGCGTTGACAAGCGACTGCAGGACCACCAGGAAATTTCTTTTTTGCAGACCGTCGAGCCCCGCCAAGGACGGCATGGCCAGTTCCAGAAGCGGCAGTTTCAGGCGGTTGGAAAGCCCCGCCAGCAGGGCGCCGAGGGCAAAGACCTGCTCCGTTTTTCCTTCCAGGACCAGCGCCCGGGACAAGGCGGCCGTCTCATGGTTTTGGCGCGCCCGGTCCGCGCCGATGACGAGCGCGTAGATAAGGGAGGCCGCGCCCTGCGGCGTGCGCGCCGCCGCGCGGATATCCGCCGGCAGGTCGGTCAAAACGGTCCGGCTCTGGACGATGTTTTCCGGCGACGGCCGGCCGACGCGGTCGACGACCAGGGCGGGAATGACGGCCACGAGCGGCGATCCGGGCGGAGGAGCAAGGCCGGCGCCCTGGCGCGTCGTTCCCCAGAAGGGAGTGGTGTACTGCGGTTTGGGGCCCGTCGGCTGTTCCTCGGCGGTTTTGACGAACTGTCCGTCAAAAGACGGATCCAGAAGCCGGATGCGCAAGGCCAGCGGCGGATGCGTTGCCAGAAAGGAAAAGAGGTCGTCGGGATGGCTTTCGCCGAAAAACAGATGGCTCGCCTGACGGGCCTCCGCAAGCCGGATGCGCGCGCCGAAAGCGGAGCCGCCGATTTTTTTGAGCGCGCCCGCGAGTCCCAGGGGATTGCGCGTGAACTGGACGGCGGAAGCGTCCGCCAGATACTCCTTCTGCCGGGAGATCGCGCACTGCATCAGCCGTCCCAGAAAAGTGCCCACGTAGCCGATGACGAGAAGGCAGACGCCTCCCACGATGATGGGAATGCCCATGCGCAGTGCGATGCGCCCCTGGGTGAGAATTTTCTGACCCACGATGCCCATGAACATGATGCCGAAAAGGATGCCGATGAGCTGCATGTTG
>Ga0228535_1001865_pt1 | contig 26143 bp, 12 predicted proteins | sample SJ1metagenome_FD_168457 | JGI IMG/M metagenome (GOLD analysis project Ga0228535, IMG submission 168457) | Enriched culture of PCE-dechlorinating microbial communities from Ithaca, New York, USA - SJ1 | ecosystem: Engineered > Modeled > Simulated communities (microbial... > Unclassified | place...
CCCAGCTCATGTACAAGGAAGGCATGGGGGCACAGATAGATCTTTTGAATGCACAGGTGGACAACCAGAAAGTAAAGACGGAGCATCTCGCGGCAATAAAGGAAATGTATCTTGCGCTCGTGAGCCTTAAGCAGGCAATGAGCCAGTACGAGCCCGCTCCAGCCGAATAATGCATCTTCATTCATAAAAAGGGACGGTGCGGATCGCATCGTCCCAATATTTTTTTGCATTGGTTTTTCAGGACAACAGGATCGGGGAGTTCTAAAAATTCAGGGGGGATAGATATGCATTTAAGGCCGACACGGATGGAGGTTCGCCTCGACAATATCAAGGCGAACTGCAGGGCGATCCACGGGCACGTAATGAAAGCCACGGGAAAGGATACGAGGATTTTCGGAGTGATCAAGGCAAACGCCTACAGTCTCGGAGCGATTCCTGTCGCCTGGGCACTCCGGGAAGCGGGAGTACGCTATTTTATTGTCGCTACCGCAGATGAGGCTCTTGAACTTCGCTCGGGAGGCATCACGGACCCTGTGCTTGTTCTTGGTGCGTCACCTTATGAAGCTGCTTCCGAATACGTACGCTACGGAATACGGGCCACGATCACGGATCTGGGAATGGCGGAAGCATTGTCCGCTGCGTCCTGCAAACTGGGTAAAAAAGCGCCGGTCCACATAAAAGTTGATACGGGCATGGGAAGAATCGGTTTCAGACCGGACGAAACAGCTGAAATTGTTTCCCGTGTCGCCGCCCTTCCCGGTGTTGAATGCGAAGGCATTTTTACGCATTTTGCGACCTCGGACTGCAGCGATCTCTCATACACGAAGGAGCAGCATGAACTCTTCCTCGAGGCCCTTGAATCGCTCAGGAAAAAAGGTATTTCCATACCCATCCGCCATTGCTGCAACTCGGGAGCAACGCTTTCTTTCCCCGAATGGGGAATGGAAGGGGTTCGGCCGGGCCAGCTCCTCGCAGGAATGTACCCGACAAATGAAGTCCCCCGCAGCATTCCCATACTTCCCGGTTTTTCTTTTAAAACCGCCATATCCGCCCTCCGTTCTCTCCCCGGAGGGAGCGGTGTCAGCTATGGGCTTACGTACCATACCTCAGCGGAGGAACGGCTGGCGGTACTTCCTGTCGGTTACGCCGACGGGTTCTCAAGAGATCTTTCCAACAGAGGAGAGGTCCTTGTACACGGTGTTCGCTGCCCTGTCGTGGGAAGAATCTGCATGGACCAGTGTATGGTCAACGTGTCCGGTCTTCCCGATGCCAAAGTGGGAGACGAAGTCGTTATCATCGGCCGCCAGGGTGAAGAAGAGATTTCTATTTATGAATACGCGGAAAAACTCGGGACTATCGTTGCTGCGATTGGGGCAATGATAAGTAAGCGAGTTCCCAGGGTTTACCATGACGGCAGCGAAGCCGGGACAAGACAGTAGTTTTGAGACGGATGCCGCCTGATGGATACATGCGGATGATATGAGGAGGATTTGAATGCAGGAACGGTTTTCTTTTCAGACTGAGGCGAAACAGCTTCTGGAGCTGATGATCCACTCGGTGTATTCAAACCGGGATATTTTTCTCAGGGAACTGGTCTCCAACGCTTCAGACGCGCTGGACAAGCGGCGGATAGAACTGCTTGCTCACCCGGAATACGAGCAAAGGGAACCGGGGAAAAAACTGGCAGCTCCCGGCATAAGGCTTTCCATAGGAGAGGAGGCCAATATCCTTTTTGTCTCTGACAATGGCGTAGGCATGAACCGTGATGAGTTGTCCAGCTATATAGGCACCATCGCCAGGTCGGGGACGAAAGAATTTCTCACCGCCCTGAAGGAGAGAAAAGAAGCAGCCAGTGCCGACGCCCTCATTGGACAGTTCGGCGTGGGATTTTATTCCTCCTTCATGGTCGCTGACCGGGTTGACGTGGTAACGCGAAGGATCGGGGATGAAAAAGGCTGGAGGTTTTCCTCCCCCGGTGACGGAACCTACACCATTGAGGAATCAGAGAGGGAGGAACCCGGTACTACGGTCATACTGTACCTGAAAAAGCCTGATCCGGAAAAGAATGAAAAGGATTACACGGATGAATGGACCATACGGGACATTATCCGCAAGTACTCCGATTTCATCGCCTACCCTATAGTTATGGCCACAGAAAAGAAAATTGACGGAAAGACAGAGGTCGTCGACGAGGTTCTGAACTCGGGAAAGGCTATCTGGAGAAGAGCTGAAAAGGACGTATCCGGTGAAGAGTACGCGGAATTCTACAAGTACATCAGCGGTGACTGGAAACCACCCCTGGGACATGTCACATTTTCGGTAGAAGGAGGCACTGAGTTTCGGGGACTGCTGTTCTTTCCGGCCCAGGCTCCGTTCGATCTTCACTTCGCACCGAGAAGGGAAGGAGTCAGCCTTTATATAAAAAACGTGTTCATCATGAACGACTGCAAAGCCCTGGTTCCATCCTGGCTTCGCTTTATCGCGGGTGTTGTTGATTCGGAGGATTTGCCGCTCAATATATCGAGAGAAATTCTTCAGGATAATCCCCATCTCAGGATTATAAGGAAGAGCCTCATCAGAAGGGTGCTGTCTGCGCTGAAGAAAATGATGGGCGAGGATCGTCCGAAATATAACAGCTTCTGGAAGGAATTCGGGGCAGTGATAAAAGAAGGCTTCGTGCCGGCAGAACCGTCTGAAAAGGGAAACATGGACGGAATCCTTGATGTGTGCCTGTTTCCGTCACTCAACTCCGGAGACGGGTATGTTTTCCTCAAGGAATACGTTGACAGTATGAAGGATGGACAAAATTATATCTATTACATTACGGGAAGGAAACTCTCAGTCCTCAGATCATCGCCTCTTCTTGAACGGTGCCGGAAGCTTGGCTGGGATGTTCTTCTTCTCGCGGATCCTGTGGACGAAATAATTGCCCCGTCGCTTCCTTCATTTGAGGGAAAGGAGTTCCGCTCCCTCGAAAGGGAGGACGCCCTCGAGGGTGTTGATCTTTCCGCAGCGGATGGAGAAAAGATTGAAGGTGCGGCTGGTTTTTTAAAGGAGGTCCTCTCTGATTTTGTGAAGGATGTCAGGATTTCATCCCGACTCACCGATTCTCCGGCATGTCTCGTGAACGACCGTGAAGGCGGATCCTTTGCCATGGAGCAGATTCTGAGGAGCATGGGGCAGGAAGTTCCCCCGATGAAGAGAATTATGGAAATAAACCCGGAACACCCTGTAATAAACGGCCTTCAGCGTCTCCTTGATTCAGGGGAGGACAAGGTGAACATGAAGGAATACGCTCTTCTGCTGCATGATCAGTGCATCCTTGCCGAAGGGGGGCATATAGAGGACCCGTCTCTCCTCGCAAACAGGATAGCTGCCATGCTGTCCAGGATGCTGCAATCTGAAAAAGGCCCCGAGAGTGCCGGCTGATGAAACCCTCGACAGTTGCCAGGCTGAAGACGCTCATCGCAGTCATTGCCTGGGGGGGATCACTTCCGGCGATCAAGGTCGCGGTCTCCGAGGTGTCATTCACGACGCTCATCTGGCTCAGGTTCGGAAGCGGCGTGGTGGTGCTCGCCCTTTTTCTCGCCCTCAGAAAAAAACTCTCCCTTCTCTCCTGGAGGGAGGCAGGGATTTTCGCCGCCCTTGGTTTTCTGGGAGTTTTCTTTCATAATGCCATCCAGGCCATGGCGCTCAGATCTGTTTCGGCCGGAATGTCGGGGCTTATAGTCGCTGCCAATCCTGTTGCAATCGCTTTCTTCGGATCCCTGATCCTTCACGAGCGGCTGGACGGGCGCAAAAAGGCGGGCATTCTACTCGCGGCATTCGGAGTGCTGGTGATAATCTCCAGGGGTGATCCGGGCTTTTTCTTCAACCGTTCTTATAGCCCTGGAGAGATGCTAATGGTGGTGAGCGTTTTTTCATGGGGACTGTTTTCCGTATTTTCCAGGAAGGCACTGAAAAAAACCTCTCCCGGGCTGGGAATGCTCTATGCGCTTTCCTTCGGCTGGCTGTATGCCTCGATTCCCTTCCTTTTTTCCGGGGGAATAAGAGAAATACCGGGAATATCAACCACAGGATGGGGAAACATCCTTTTCCTGGGAGTTTTCTGTTCCGCCCTGGCATACCTTTTCTGGTACGACGCACTGAAAGAACTGCAGGCCTCTGAGGTCGGCGTTTTCCTCTACGTGAATCCCGTGGTTGCCGTTCTCATTTCCGCGCTGTTCCTCGGCGAATCAGTCAGTGTATCAATGATAGCCGGAGGGATCCTCGTATTTCTGGGTGTATGGTTTGTCAACGCGGGAAAAAAATAATGCCTGTACCATGGATCCCGGATTATTTCAAAAAGGAGCGTGAACAGAAAAATGAAAATATCTTCTTCCGCCACTTGCTTTGATGACACATCCAGTGGAGGGGCCGCAGCTGTTTATGTGCTTTCCGGCGAAAAGATCCCGGAAGGCTTTCCGGAGGGACCCGCCAGAGAAACGGCCGAAGGGCTGCTGAACGACAGATCCTTCCAGGGGAAAAAAGGCAGGATCGTGAGAATCCCCATGTCTGCACCCTCTTTTACATCCCTCTACCTGGTCGGGCTGGGGGATCGGGCTTCCTACACCGAGGACAATGTCCGTTCGAGAACTGCCGAGCTGGTTCGAAGATGCCGTGCAGACGGCGTATCCAAAATCTCAGTGCTTCTTCCGGAGTCGCCCGGTGAATCAATGAGCTGCGCAGCAGCAGAGGGGGCGGAACTTGGGAGCTACCTCTTCGGCAAGTACAAAACGGTCAGGGATGAGGACAGGCTCCCTGAACCGGAAGAACTGGTCCTCACCGGCGGTGTTGAATCCGGACTTTCACTCGGAAAAATGCTGGCATGCGCGCAGAATATGGCGCGTGACATCGCAAACGAGCCTGGAAACAAGATGAATCCGGTTACTTTTGCAGACCTTGCGGAGCAGGAAGGTAGAGATTTCAGCCTCGAAACACACATCTGGGACGAGAAAAAAATTCTCGGGGAAGGGATGGAAGGGCTGTATTCCGTGGGAAAGGGCTCGGAAACTCCCCCCAGGTTTGTACATCTTGCATGGAAACCCGAAGGATCGAATCACCGCAAGGTTGTTTTTGTTGGAAAGGGAATCACTTTTGACAGCGGCGGGCTGAACCTGAAACCCGGAGATTTCATCAGAAGCATGAAAGGTGACAAGTCCGGGGCGTGCAACGTTCTTGCCGTTTTGAGAACCGCTGCGAAGCTCAGGCTTCAGGTCGAAGTGCATGGAATAATCGCCCTGGCTGAAAACATGCCCGGAGGAAATGCCTTTCGCCCTGACGATATACTGAGGATGAGGAACGGGAAAACCGTGGAAATTGACAATACGGACGCGGAAGGCCGGCTCGTTCTCGCCGATGCCCTCTGCTACGCCTCTGAACTGCAGCCGGACGCCATAATCGACATGGCAACACTTACGGGGGCGTGTGCCGTAGCACTGGGCACGAGTATGGCCGGTCTGTTCACCTCCGACGAGGGGCTCGCTGAGGAGTTGAACCGGGCAGCAGCCAGAAGCGGTGAAAGGATCTGGCGTTTGCCCCATGACGACGAGCGCATTGCTGAGTCCATGAAATCTGCAGCCGCGGACCTTGTAAATTGCGGCAGCCGTTACGGCGGAGCTATTTACGCCGCACGCTTCCTCAGGGAGTTTGTGGGTGAGGGGATCCAATGGGCGCATCTCGATATTGCCGGCGTCGATTTTTACAAGGATGAGTTCTCGGTATACGGGAAGGGTGCAAGCGGTTTCGGCGTCAGGACCTGCCTTCAGTACCTGCTTTCTCTGGTCTGAAAAAACAGATCGTGCAGAGAAGAGGGGATCCCTCTTCTCTGCACCCTCATTTCCCGACGCAGAACTGGCTGAAAATATAATCGAGGAGTGAATCGTCGCTCGAGATCCCAATAAGCTTTTCCATGGAAGCCCGTGCATCGGCAATGCATGTTCCCGCCAGATCCTGGCTCATGCCTGAGGCAAGCGCTTCTGATGCATCCCGGAGGCTTACTATGGCGGACCTGATCTCCTCCACCTGCCTTGCGGAAGCGTTCAGCCCTGAATCGAGGGTCCCTCCTCCTGCTATGGCGGAAACCACCGCGTCCTTGAGCCCCTCAAGTCCTGTCCCGTTTTTTGCCGATATCGAAAGGATTGCACTTTCCGGAAGGAGTTCCGCTATGATTTCCTCTGTGGTCCTGCCTTCATCGGTTCTGCCGGGAGGAAGGTCCGATTTATTGACGGCCACAACGTGCACAAGATCCTGGAGCCGGACTGCCATTTCCCTGTCGAAGGGGGCGGGGGGCGTGCTTCCGTCAGCCACCCATATCCGCACATCGGCGTTTTTGAAGGCATCTTCCGCACGGGAGATGCCTATGGCTTCGACTTCGTCCGACGGGATTCCCAGTCCTGCAGTGTCCACAAGTCGGATAGGTATTCCGCGGTAGGTAAGCACTTCCTCAATGAGATCCCTTGTTGTTCCGGGTATTGCGGTCACAATGGCACGCGCTTCTTTCAGAAGGGCGTTTAAAAGGGATGATTTGCCCACGTTGGGGCGCCCCACGATAGCAACACGAATTCCCTCCCTGAGCAGGAAGCCCGTTGAGCACCTGTCATGAAGGTCCTCCAGGCTCTGGCGCAGTGCCTGAAGTGCGTGGTCCAGCTCTTCGTCTCCAAGAAAAGGTGTTTCTTCCTCCGGGAAATCAAGCCCCACTTCCATTTTGGCCGAAAGGGCGAGGAGTTCGTCGTAAATATCTCTTGCGAATGAAGCAAGTTCCCCCCTGAGAGTCCGTGCCGCCGCCCTGAGAGCTTCCTCGCTCCTTGAACGGATTATGCCGAGAACCGCCTCTGCCTGGGTAAGATCAATGCGGCCTGAAAGGAACGCCCGTTTTGTGAACTCGCCCGGCTCAGCATGGCGTGCCCCTCCGCAGATCATGAGCTCGAGACATTTCCTGGCGACGAGGGTGCCGCCGTGTGTGTGGATCTCCACAACTTCTTCGCCGGTGTAGCTCTTGGGTGGATCGAACCGGACGACGAGGACCTGGTCTATGACATCGCCTTTCTCATCGAGGAGAAAGGTGTTTTTCATGAAGCGGGGGGGGATGTCAGACAGAGGTCCCGGGAGTGTGAGAAGACCTTCCGCGACAGCCGACGCATCAGGCCCTGAAAGCCTGACGATGGCAATGCCTGCCTCACCCCAGGCTGTCGCTATGGCTGCTATGGTATCCTCAACGGCCGGAGGCTTATTCTGCAGGGTCATTTTTCTCTCCTCCCCTACGGTCAGGATGCTTCGATTCTACCGATATATTACAATAAAACTGCCGTTACAGGTGATAAAAAAAGCTGCCCATCTGAAAAAGAAGGGCAGCTCTTTGGAAAACGTTTTGCCGAACGTATCAGTGAACAGCGGGAAGGGCCAGTTCTGTCACGGCTTCGGCGAGCCTCTTGACTCCCTCTTCGATTGTCTCCGGCGAGGGGAATGTGTAGCAGAGGCGGGCGTTGTGAATGCCTGCACCCTGGGTGGGGCAGAACGGGTCTCCGGGCACGAAGGCAACTTTCTTGTCGATGGCTTTTTTGAAGAGATCGTTCGTATTGACGTTGGGGAACTTAAGCCAGTAGAAGAAACCGCCTTCAGGCTTCACCCACGTGACTCCCAAGGGTGCGAGATGCCTTTCGAAGCTCTTTTCCATGGCGTCCCTCTTCACCCTGTAATTATCGATGATCACAGGAAGATGTCTGTCCAGGTGCCCATTGACGCAGTACTCGGCGACCAGGGCCTGGGTGATGGTGCTGGAGCAGAGGTCGGTCCCCTGTTTGAACACAGTAAGGTTTCGTATGATCTCCTTCGGGCCGGTTACCCATCCCACGCGTGCCCCCGGGGAGAGGATCTTGGAGAATGAGCCGGCGTAGATAACGCCGCCTTCATCATGGAAAGAAAAGATGGAGGGCAGATGTTCTCCCTCGTACCTGACATATCCGTAAGGGTCGTCCTCAAAAACGGGTATGTTGTATTTTTTCGAGATTTCAACGAGCATTTTGCGCCGTTCCACCGACATGGTGGAACCGCCGGGATTGTGGAAGTTCACGATGGTGTAGATAAACTTGATCTTCTTTCCCTCCGAACGGGCCTTCTCGATGATGCCCGGCAGAAGCTCTACCTGCATTCCGTCAGGATCCGTGGGAACTCCGAGGAAACTGCCCCCGTGGTTGAAGAAGACCGTGAGAGCCGCAAGGTAAGAGGGGTCTTCGGTAATGACATAATCCCCCTTGTCGATCATGGACCATGCGAACAGATCCAGGGCCTGCTGCGATCCGGTAGTGATGAGCATTTCGTCCGGTCCGGCCTTGCGCCCCATGCGAGGTGCCGTCCACGATGCGAGGAATTCCTTGAGAGGAGGGTATCCCTCGGTAGTTCCGTACTGGAGAAGATCCTTCCCCTGGTCTTTGAGGATATGCACTCCCTCATAGAACTGGTCCACCGGGAAAACCTCGGGAGCAGGCATGCCTCCTGCAAAGGAGATCATGCCGGGCTGCTTGATTACCGCCAGCATCTCCCGAATAGGAGAGGGCCGGTTGTTCTTCGCTATGAAACTGAAGTTGTCCTGCCAAATCCCGCTCATTTCTTCGCCTCCCTTGATTTGTTCACGTTTTTACCAATAATTGCTATTTTACGCCAAAAAAATCGACAACACACATACATTATAGCACGAACCGGGGGAACGGGATAAAACCGTTCCCCCGGTTCAATGATCCGGTTTCCGGAAGAATCGCGTGCTACTCGGTACTTTCGGACCTGGAATACCGGATGACTGCAAGAGGTCCCCCGGACGGGGAAAGAACGTCCGCTTCCAGGCGGAGCACAAAGTCACAGGGTTCGTCATCTTCCGGTTCGATCCGGACCAGGTAGTCTCCCCATACCCCTTTCAGCGTGATATTCCCCTCCGCCAGAACATAGACTTCTTCATCGGGGCGGAGGACCTCTACCGACCATCTGCACGGAATATCCCCGCTCGAGGCCGCTTTCCAGAAGAGGAGCACCTCTCCGGTTTCCCCGTCTTCCTGAAGGTTTCTGTCCAGTATTTTTGTCTCTACTCCCCGGATGTCCACATTCACAGCCATATCGCCGCACTTGAAGGTGTAGGATCCTGACGCTATGGCACGGGGAAGAGGTACTTCAAGTATTGCGGTTCCGTCAGTCCCCGGGACAACTTCCTTAACCCCGTCCGCTCCAGGCGATCCGCCGGGGAGAAGAGACGAGGATACGGAAATGGTTTCTCCTTGCCTGCCCGATATGCGGATACGAATGGTCTCGCCTGCTGCGTATTGCTGCCTTTCAGGCAGCAGAAGAACGCTTCCCGACTTGTCCTGCACCTGGAGGGCATTGAGCAGGATGGATCTCCCGGAGGTATGGTAGAGGCCGTAGAGTATCCTGTTTCCCCTGAAGGAGACCGGAATATCTCTGAAAATGACTTTTCCTCCGCCTCCCCGAAGCCGGACTGTTTGCAGCCGGGCTTCGTCGTTGAAGGAAGCCCGTACCTGGTATTCTCCCTCTCCCGAGTCGGACGTCACGTCCACTTCAAGATCAAGAGATTCACCTTCCAGGTAGGCTTCCCTGTCCGTCCGTGCAGAGATGGTGAATTTTGGCGCCTCAACGGAGAGAACGCCACGTTTCGACTGGTCCCCAGCCTTCACCAGGGCGTACACGCGGGAGTTGACGCTGTCTTCCGGTACCAGGACTTCAAAAGGTACTTCCGACCGTTCTCCGGGGCCCAGGACGGTTTCTCTGACGATTCTCCCCATGTCCGGGATCTCGAGGGAACAGAATGTTCTTCCCCCTTCATCTCCCCTGTTTTCCAGAACGGCCCGGAGAATTTTTCTTTCTCCCGGCCTCAGGATCTCGTCCGAGGGAACGCTGACGATGACGGGAGCGAAAGGAGCATGGGGCCGAAGCTCGGAAAGAGGCGAAAGTTCAAGAAAGGCCTTTCCCGTTTCCCCTCCCTCAACTGCCGTTCGAGAACCGGCCTTCCCGTATCCTTTTGCCGATGCTGAAACGGTATGGATTCCGGACGGTGCGTTCCTGAACAGTATCTGCCCGGAGCTGTTGGCGGTTCCCCTGACCGTCGTTCCCGCGCAGGACAGGACGACAGCCGAACCGGGAAGAGGTGCACCCGAAGAATCAGCTACCGATACGAGCAGATTTCCCCTCCCCGGCGGAACGATCCGCTCCATGGGGATGGCAAGTTCGACATCCTTGCGGCCAGAGGTGAAAAAGCCCGGAGCGTCGGCATCTTTGTATCCCGGTGAAACTGCCCGGAACCACTGGTGCCTGAAATGGGTCATGGACGAGTGGACCGATGTTCCTGAGGGAGCCCGGAGCGGAGCTTCGCCCTGGGGAAAGTAGGTGACATCGGTAATCGTTTCCCCCGAAGCCAGGTCCACTCCTCTCAGGTTCACCCGACCGAGAGGCTTGGAGGGGTGAAGGTAGACAATGTGGCTGGTTGTCCTGCCCGGGAATGTGGTAGGGTAAAATCCCGTCTCATAGTAGCCATCCGCCTTGATCACAGTGTTCCTGTTCCCCGGCTGGGCTTCTGTTGAGGCTGTGCCGTTTTCATACCGCGCCCACCCGTTGGCAAGAAGGTAGGCTGAAAAAACCGGCAGGGGATCGCCCGTAAGTACGTCCGCCACGGTGAAATCCGCCCGTCCCAGCGAAGGCTGGAGGAAAATGGTCCGCGTGGCCGTTTTTCCGGGGAATACTGTGGGGTAGAAGGAACCGGTTTCGTAGTATCCGGGGGCCTTGATGACCGTGTTCCTGTTCCCGGGCTGGGCTTCCATGGATCCCTTCCCGTCCCGGTACCGGGCCCATCCTCCGTCGAGAAGATAGGCGGAAAAATCGGAAAGAGGTTTTCCTGTCTGACCGTCTTTCACGGAAAAAACGAGTTTTCCCGTTGATGGGGTGAGGAATACCGTGCGCTGTATGGTCCTTCCAGGGAAAACGGTAGGGTAGAAGGAACCGGTTTCGTTGTACCCCGGAGCCTTAATGACGGTGTTCCTGTTCCCGGGCTGGGTTTCCGTTGAGGCTTTGCCGTTTTCGTACTGGGCCCACCCGTTGTCGAGAAGATAGGCGGAGAATCGGGGTATGGGCTTTCCGGTGATCCTGTCCAGAACAGAAAATTCGACACGTCCCGCAGCGGGATTGAGAAAAACGGTTCTTGTTACGGCCTTTCCCGGAAAGACCGTCGGGTAGAAGGATCCTGTTTCATAGTATCCCGGTGCCTTAAACACAGTGTTTTTGTTGCCCGGCTGGGCCTCCGTTTCGGCGGACCCGTTTTCGTACTGGGCCCACCCGTTGTCGAGGAGATAGGCAGAGAACAGCTGGATGGGACTCCCGGAGAGGGCGTCGAGGACGCGGAACTGTATCTTCCCAGTGGAAGGATGAAGCAGGATCGTCTTTTTCACCGTTTTCCCCGGGAAGACCGTTGGATAAAAGGAACCGGTTTCATAGTATCCTTCGCATTTGATGACCGTATTCCTGTTTCCGGGCCTGGATTCTGTGGCGGCGGACCCATTGTGGTATCCGGCCCAGCCGTTGTCGAGGAGATAGGCGCTGAATCTTTCAATTGCCTTTCCTGTAAGCGCATCCCTGACGCTGAACAGTATCCTGCCGGGAGCATCCGGATAGGGTGCTGAAGAGGGGAAGAGGAAGAATTCTTCCTCCTCAGGCGGCAGTGCCCCATTTGAGAAATACGTCTGGGTCTTGAGTTCATGGTACCCGCCAGAGGTAAACGTAAGATCGATGGGGCCCGGTTCCGGAGTCAGGAAAAAAGTCCCGTCTTCCAGACTCTCTACCGTGACGATTGTTTCCTTTTGCTTCACGGTTAGTGAAATGCGGGGAAGAGGTTCACCGGCGGCGTTTTTCACCACTCCCCGGAAGGGGTGCTGGCTTTTTTTCGGGAAGAGGAAGACCTCTTCCGCGGGAGTGTCTTTCCCGCTATTCCCCGGGATGAAGAATCCTGTGGTGAGGGAATCGTATCCGTCCAGTTCGAACCTGAAGGAGAACGCTCCCCTGTGCACAGAGGTCTCGAGGACCCCTTCACTCCCCGTGACGCCCATATCATGTCCCGTCTCCCCCTCGAGCCGGAAAATCCTCACTCCTTCAAGAGCCTTTTCCGTAATGCCGTCCCTGAGAAGAAAGGCTGCTTTCGCGGAATCGGAGTCGAGATAAAAAATCCTTTCCGCCTCATCCAGGCAGTTGTTGAACAGTTCCGTTTCCAGGGACGCGTATCCTTCCCGGTTAAACCTGAGAGCGACTCTCCCGTCGGGAATCGCAAAGGCAGCCCGGCCGCTGTCGTCCGTGAGCCCCTGCTGGAAGCCCTGGGGAGCAGTCACTTCAACGGACACTCCGGATACGGGATTGCCGCTCATCCGGTCGAGGACGACCAGTTTCGCACTTCCAGGGTTTTTTTGCGTATCCCGTGAAAGATAGAGTTTCACCTCGGGAACCTCCAACTCGGGATGGACCGACGAGTACCATTCAGTGGAAAGGGTACTGTACCCTTCCGACTCGGCGGAAATTACCCATCGTCCGTCCTCGAGGCTGAAGATGCATCCTCCGACGGCGTCAGTCTTCTTCATTTCCGAAGCCGGCTGCCCGGGGCGTCCCACGGTTAGTGCAGCTCCCGAAATGGGAGCTTCGCTCACAAGGTTGAGACAAAGTATTTTCAGCGATCCCTTCTTCGGTGTCAGGTAGAGAAGGGTTTCCCCTGCCTTTTCTCCGGCGAGGAGTTCCGTTTCAAGCGGCCTGTACCCGTGGGCTGATACCCTCAGAGCTCTCCTCCCGGCAGCGGTCAGGGCGGTGGGACCGCCGTTGACGGCGAAGGAAATGTCCCGATTCCAGCCGTCTTCCTTTGAAAGATCGGCGGTCCTGAGAATGGCGGTGACGCTCCCCACCTCCTTTTCCGAGATGGAGTCCAGGATCCTGAGCCGTATTTTCCCCAGGGGAGGATAGAGGTCAAGGTTTTGCTCCCATCCTTCCGTTATTCTGAACGGAAATTCCGATGAACTCCAGCTTTGTCCTTCCACGAAACAGCGGGCAAGGTAATCGCCGGGAAGCAGCGCCAGGGAGTATTTCGCCGAGGCATCGCTTTTGACCGTGTACTTTTCGTTCCCCCTGATGATATCGATCAGGCACCCGGGCACTGGGTCGCCGGTTACCCTGTCGAAAACCCGTCCCGAGACCATTCCTGTTCCCTCTCCCTTGCCGAGCGGAAGAAGGGTTATGGGGTATTCCGTCCTGTCTTCGGGGGCTATGACGGCCTCGGCAGTAAATATGTTGAAACCCTCGGCCGAGGCTTCGATGCTGTATCGTCCGTCGGGGAGATCAACCTCGAAAATTCCGCCGTCGTTGGTTTTCCCTTTGAAGGAGGAATCGCCGAGGTGAAATTCCACTTCACTTCCGGAGACCGGAGCCCCGGTGATGCGGTCGGTGATCTTTCCCTTCAGTGCGTAAGGCCTGCCGGTGTAGGTGAAGGAGGCGCTTCCCACTCCGACGACGGTCCCCCTGAGGACGATAAACGCCTGAAGAGAGCATTCTCCTGAAAAAGTGTTTTCCGGAAGGGAAACCTGAAATGGAACGGTTGCACCTTCCTCCGATACTTCGAAGTCCATTTCCTTGTCAACGGGAGTTTTCCCGGCGGAGTCGGCGGTCCTGATTCTCAAGGTGCCTGTCCCTTTCGCCCTGAAGGGGTTTTTGAAGGAGACCTCACCCTTCAGCTCGCTCCCCTCCGGGAACGTCCTGCCGGCAAGGAGGACGGATATTTCAACTGAAGGACTCTTCGTATAGAATCCTTTCGATACTGTGTTCATTTTCTCCCCTGACCGGCCGTCATAGACATCGACCCACAGGCGGTCGATGCCGTCGGTGTTCACGATCGGTATGGAGAGGTTTATGGTCTCCCGTGTTCCCGGCTTCAGGGCCAGGGTGTTCGAGCCCGCATATTTTCCTTTCTCCGCCCCCGGCGCGCTGCCGAAGTTGTGGGGGAACCTCCAGTCGATCCGAACCGTTTTTTCATCTGTCCCCCGGTTCCACAGGAGAATGGAGAACCGTCCTTCCGCCCCCCTGATGTAGTTCTCCAGGTCGCTGGCGACCGAAACGCTCACGCCGTCCCCAGCACCTGAAATGCCTTTCGGGAGGGTGCTCAGGCCGAAGCTCGTCCTTGGAAAAGCCTCTCCCGTTTTCTTTCCCGATCCGTCGGTAAACACGCCGCCGAGCCGATAAAAGCCGGGAAGCGCGGGGAGGGGAATTTCAAGTTCCACTCCGGCAGCTGGCCGGGCAGGGACAGGTATCTCGATGCCGTCCGGACCGAGAAGAAGGGGAGCAAAGGAAACCCCTCGGTTGCCTGTTGCAGGTTCCGGGAGGGGAACGCGGACGGTTTTTCCCTCATGGAAGAAGACCGGGGCCTTGTCGAGAAGGAAGGAGACAAGGTCCCTGAAGAAGAGCCGTTCGTGGACGGTGCCCTGGTGGTTGCCTGCCGCCCAGTCCAGGTACAGGGTCGAAAGGACGATCTTCCCTTTGCCGTATGGGAATGAGATCATGCAGGGCTGGTCGTTTTTCGTTCTCGACAGCCAGATTTCGCTTTCGGCAGGGTAGTCGAGGAAATACCCGTCCACGTTGAAATCCGGCGTATGAGTCGTCATGGAGCAGAAGGCCCCGTTCGAAGCGGTAATTCGGGCGGAGGCGTACTGGCAGCTCTGGTCCTCCGCGAATCCGTATGCGGTCACCTTCCCGGGCAGAACGGCATATTCTTTCCCGAGCTGCTGGGAGAACGCGAGAACGGTTCCTCCCGAGGAGACGTATTTTCCGATAGTGTTCCGGAAGTCCTCCGAGAGGCTCCAGTCGGACAGGGAGCCACTCGGGAGAATGAGCAGCCTGAACTTTGAAAGGGACTCACCGGCTTCCCCCGGCTGCAGGAGCGTTGCGGGTTCCGTTCCGCCGAGGAGGGCCGCCGCTCCCTTTGCGTACCCCGAGGAAAGGATCGCCACGCCCGGTGTCTCCGCGACAGTCTTCAGGAGATCCCTGTAGATTTCTTCCGCCGCGGCTCTCTGTTCTTCAGAGAAAGGAGCCTCGAAGGTCACCCGTTCACCGGATTTCGAGGCCTGGAGAAATGCTCCCAGGGTCTCCGGGCCCAGCGGTTCGGAAAAAGCACCCCTGTTCCGCGAGGAAAGGAAGTCCATGACGAAGGCGTTTCCCTTCTCCGCCGCCCGGAGGTAGAGTCCCCGCTCCTGGGGAGGAAGAGCGAGCATGGCCTCTCCGATGCTGTCGTTTTCGTCGGGGTTGTCCGCGCCGGGAGAGCCGAAGGTTATGCCGAGCTCTTTCGCTCTCCTGTCCTTGTACTCTTTCATCCATTTCCACAGGTCTTTCCCCGCCGGAGTCTTCATGAGTTTTTCAAGGGCTTCCCTGTCGTCGAGAATGGGCTTGAATATCCTGTAGTATTTCCAGCGGTTTTTCTCCCATATAGGCGGAAGAGGTCCGCCGATAACATGGGTCATGAGGTCGGAGAGGGGCTTGTAGGCAGAATCGAGCCGCTGCTTCATGGCGATGGCCTGCTGGGCGGCTTCCCGGGCATCGAGGAGGTCGCCTATCAGGCCGTATCCTTCCGAGATCGCCTCGGCGCCGGAGATGAGCGGACCAATGGTCACTGATTTCCCGAACTCCCAGGCTGCGTAGGCTCCTGCCCAGACTGCGGGAGGCAGAAGCCATTCCTTTCCCTCCCGAAGGTCCTTGAGATACTGTTCACGGGTGGAGAGCCCGATCTGTTCCCCCATCTGGATAAGCCCGGGAATGCCGAAAAGAGTCGCCACTCCGTATCCGATTCCTTTGCCCACGGTAAGCAGCCCGAAGTTTTCCGGATCCTCACGTGCGGCCCTGTCAAGATAGTCGGAATAGGCCTTAATTGCCTCGTACCCCTGGTAAACCATAATAATGCCCGTTCCGACCTTCACCAGCTTCGACGGGGGAGGCGGCGTTGGAGTCGCCGGTTTTTTGGGAAGTTCGGGTTTGATCACCTTCGGGACTGTTCTCTTTGTTCCCGGCGCCGTCCTGTCGGCAAACTGGCTTCTGGTCATGGTCTTGCCCGTTTTCAGGTCCGTCACTGTGCCATCGGGGTTCACCCGGACCTGCTGTTTGGTGATTTTTCCCCCGATTTCCGGGGCCTTTTCCGCAATATTTCTCAGGGTCTCGCCGTTGCTTTTCGAGATGGTGTGGAGCTCGTCCGTCAGTTTTTTCCACGTTTTCTGGTCGGCCCTGGACATGGGGGGCTTTTTGTTCAAAATTTCCGTAAGTTCCTTCACTTTTCCGTCGGTGATCTTCTGACTCTGCCTCTGGGCCTTCTGGTAGGAGTTCGACAGGGAATCCTGGGCTTTATCGAGCCACTGCTGGATCTTCCTGTTTTTCACGTCCGGAGTGTCTTTCGGGCTTGTTATTCCCGCTTCCTCCCAGCTCCTTCCCTTCCTCAGGTTCTCCGCCTGCCTGGCGAACTCGGCCGCTTCACCCTTTTTCGGGGTTGTCCCGGTCCATTCCACTGCTTTTTTGACGCTTTTGCCGATGGTCTTGGAATCGATATCCCCGCCTGCGGGGTTTTTTCCGACCCCTGCCTCCACTGCTTTTTTCACGTTGTCGAGGACCGCTCCCGCAGGGTCTTTCGCGCCCACCTTGCCGCCCGAAGTCTCATAGAGGCCTCCGGCGGTGGAAAAGGTATCTTCTGCGCCCGCCCGGGACGTGACCCAGTTCCGCCATTCCGGGCTTCCTGTCCGCAGGTTCGGCGGGGTCTCCCAGATAACGAGCTTCTTTGCGGGGTCCACGTACCTCCCGGGAACGTTCGGGTCCGGACGGATGGAGTAGCCCTTCGAGTTGAGCTGGTCCGCCAGCTTTTTCGCGCTTCCGGGCTTCATCTCCGTCAGATCGATGTCGCTCGAAGGAGTCTTGGGAGCACTCCCGGAGTTGAGAAATTCCTTTTCCATGCCTGAAGATTTTATGGCATCCTTGATCTCGGTGAACCTCCCGTCCCGTTTTTTGAAGGTTGTCCGAACGCCGTCGGAGGCCTTCTGGAAATCATTCAGCCATTTTTTTCGTGCAGAGCTGTAGCTTCCTTCATCGGGAAACTGCCCCCTTTGGGGTTCTGAGGACGCGAAATTCTCCCGTACCTTCCCCAGTTCGGTCAGCATCTCCTCCTCGAGGGAGGTCCCGAATGCCTGTCCCCCGAAGGAGAAGAGATGAAGGGCGAGGAGAGTGAACAGGAAAAAGAGAGAGAGGAATTTCCCGTAATGCCGCGTTCCCGCTGTCTTCATTTCCTTCACTTCCCTTCGCTCCATTCAGCAAGAACTGACCGTGCATAGGAAGCCTTTTCCGTGTCCTTGGCAAAGGCTTCCGCCGCCAGCTTCATAGTTTCCCCGGCATCCTGCATCTTTCCTATCCCGTGGAGGATCATCGCCAGGGAAAAAAGAGCGTCTCCCCTATGATCAGGCAGTGAAAGATACTTTCGAAAGAAGATTTCTCCCCGGGGGAGGTCGTTTTCAAGAAAATAAGCGGCGCCGAGAAGTGATGACGTCCGGAAGTCCAGAAGTGCGGGCTTTTCTGAAACCGCCCTTTCCAGGTTGTCTATCGCCGGAGTAAAAGACCTGTTTTGGTGCTGCAGGATCCCCAACAGAAGTCTTGCTTCGGAGTACGTGGGGTCAAGTTCAAGCGTTCTTTCGGCCGCCGCCTCCGCCAGCTCCCGGGTGAACGAATTCGGGCCGAAAGCTGCATAGACCTGGCCCAGAAGGAAAATAAAGTCAGGTTCATCTGGGTAAATTTCTGCTGCGGACATGGCATTGGCCAGGGCAATGTAGATACGATCGTCCTTTCCTTCACCTGAAGGCGGCGTGTTTTCGCCGGATTTCAGAGAATCCAGTATGGAAGAGGCTTCCCGTGCCCGCAGTATGGCGAGGGTAAGCACGTTCAGCTCATCCGGGTTTTCCAGAGCCGATGCAAGGGCCTTTTCTTCCTCAGGTTGAAGAGGAACCTCCAGGTTAAGGCTTTCAAATTCTTCCGGTTCTTCCTCTTCAGATGCAAATACATCTTCCGCGATGGAAAAAATATCCCTGTCCCGTCCGCTGAAAAAATCGGATGTATCATCTTCCGGCATTTCTTCCTCCAGAACGAATTCTTCTTCCACGATCACTGTTTCGTCCGCCGCCTGGAGCGGCATGGCAAAGAGCATCAGTGCCGCAAGAACCGACACGGTCAACTGCATTGCGACCACCTCGCTTTCTCCGGAGAAAAAATGTTTCAATCATAAACGTCAGAAAAAAGAGAACAGTGAAAAACAGTTGGCCCATTATATAGCAGACCCGGGAACCTATACAGGCCCCCGGGTCCGGATATGTGCCGAATTCAGCTGCTTGTTCTATTTTTTTCGAGGTTCTATCGCCGATGCGTTGTTTCTCAGGCGAAGGAGGCGCCTGTCGGTGGGAGGGTGGGAGTTGAAGCCGTTCGGCGATGTTTTGTACCCGGCTGATTTCATTTTCTCCATGGCGCTGACAAGTCCCCAGGGACTGTACCCTGCCGCTGATGAAACCCGAATTCCGTAGTCATCCGCTTCCACTTCCTGTTCCCTGCTGAAGCCTGATTCAGCAAGGGCTATACCGACGCCCCCCGCGATCTCACCTGCAGCGTTTCCGTCAAGGGCACTGAAGAGAAGACCCCATAAAAGATTTCTGCCGACGGAGGTTTTGTAGTGACCCAACTGGATGTGTCCCGCTTCATGGGCCATGATCCCCGCAATTTCATCTTCGCGGTCGAGTATGGCCATAAGTCCTGAAGTAACGTGAACCGAGTGGTTTCCCGGAGAAAACTTCACCCATGCATTGGGTTCCTTTTTATTCTCAAAATTGACAGGCTTAAATTCTATTCCTGCCTGCGCTGACACGCGCTTCCATGCCCGGGTCACCGTGTTCTCGTCTATCGCTGCCTCCGAAAAATCGGCCGCTGCAGCGAGGAAAAGAAAAAGGGGCAAAAAAATGAACAGCATTTTTCTCATTTCCTATTCCTCCTTCCCTGAGGGAAGAAAACCTGATCAAAAGTGTATGATCAATTCTTTCTCAATCCTTCTCTGCAGAAAAGGGGAAAACTACGTATAATATCCGGTATTGCCGGAGGTGGTGAAATAATGCTCATTTGTACTGTTTGCGGAAAAGAAAGCAACGAAGGGGGTCTCCCCTGGAGGTGCAGCTGCGGGGGACCGCTTTCCCCTGTTTTTGAAGGGGCGGAGCCGATGGACAGGCACAGGGTGGACCCGTCGGAACAGGGAATGTGGAGATACGTTTCTTCCCTTCTTCTCGGCCCCGGCTTCGAAAGAATCACAATGGGGGAAGGCTGGACTCCCCTGGTAAGACAGGATTGGGGAGGAACCGAAATTTTTCTGAAACTGGATTATACCTGTCCCACGGGATCCTACAAAGACAGGGGAATGGCATACCTGGTCAGCGTCATTCACGGGCTGGGAGTCCGCGAAGTGATAGAGGATTCGTCGGGGAATGCGGGCGCATCCATGGCGGCCTACTGTGCCAGGGCGGGGATACGATGCCGGGTGTTTGTCCCCGAATATACGTCAGGCGGGAAATGTGTTCAGATCACGTCATCAGGGGCAGAACTTGTGAGGATACCGGGGACTCGCGAGGATACCACGAGGGCTGCCGAAAATGCCGCGGAATCAGCCTATTATGCAAGCCATAACTGGAGTCCCTGGTTCGCTCACGGCGTGAAAACCTTCGCGTTCGAAATATGGGAGCAGCTCGGATTTCAGGCCCCGGACGCGCTCCTGCTTCCTGCCGGACAGGGGAGCCTGGTGATCGGTTGTTTCCTTGCATTCAGGGAACTCCTGAAGAGCCGTGAAATAAAACAACTTCCGAAACTCTATGCACTCCAGCCTGAAAATTGCGCTCCTCTTGTAAAGGCCTTCGAAAAAGATTCTCCCTTTCCTGAAAAGATACACAAGAAAGAGACCATAGCCGAGGGCATTAGTTCGGCTGAGCCTGTCAGGGGAATGGAAGTACTGAAGGCTGTACGGGAAAGCGGGGGAGCAGTTCTTTCCTTTTCGGAACAGGAGATCTGGGACGGTTTTCTGAAACTGAGCCGCCTTGGTTTTTACGTGGAACCCACAAGTGCGATCGTTGCCGCAGCTGCAGACAGGCTTTCCCGTGCCGGTACACTCCGATCGGGCATGAAAACGGCAGCGATCCTCACGGGCTCGGGACTCAAGGCGGGGGATAAAATCCTGTCGCTGCTGTCGGATCCTCCCCGGAAGAAATAACCGCAAAAGGGAATGGGATTTTACCGAATTGCGGGTTTTTACCGGATGATCCATCAGGTTTTGCCGGTATAATGCCTGGAATGGGAAAGGAGGTATGAGAGTGCGAAAACAGACTGTGTTTTTTCTTCTCATCATACTATCTGCGTTTTTTATTTTTTCAGCTTCTGCACCTGCTTTTGCCCGGACAATGGAGGAGCTTTTCTCTGCGAGGGACTGGAAAGGTGTAGATCAATCACTGGCGGAGAAGGGGGATTCACTGTCTCCGAGGGAGCAGTCGCTTGCCGCCAATGCTATGTGGTTCCGCTCAAGATGGGCTGATGCGCTGGTGCTGCTCAATAAAAGTGCTCCGCATTGGCCTTCCGGGGTCATTCCGTACGGTACGCTCATGACCATCCTTGCCCTTGAGCGCACGGGAGAAAAGGACAAAGCAAGAAAGACCGCGGCTGAACTCCTTCCCTCAGCACCAAAAGATATAGGGTACTACGTGGCCTATGCTCTTTACCGTCTTACCGACGAGAAGGATGTCGAAGGCAGAAAAAAATACCTCAGGAAAATGTACAGTCTCGCGGAAAATACATCCCAGCAGTCGACCACCCTTACCCTTCTGCTGAAACTTCCCGGCGATAAAACGGCGTATGCCCTTAATCTCCTGAATATTCATCCCAGGAACAGTGCGGCTCTCCGGGAGCTTGAATCCCTCAAGAAACCCTGGAAGACCGATGTGAACTTTGCCGTCGGTTATGCCGCCTACCTGAGGGGCGCTTATTCGAAGGCGGTCCCCCTGCTCAAGGCTGTCCCCCTTGACTCGAGAAACGGGAGAAAAGCCAGGTACTACCGCGCATATTCACTTTACAGCCTGAAAAAGTACGGAGAAGCGCTTGAGCTCTGGAGCTATCTCGCAAGAAACGGCACCTCCTACGCCGAATCGTCCATACGGAGGATTTCCATTCTTGCCGGGCGGGCTCAAAAAGACAGGGCTTTGAGGGTCCTGAGGGAAGTGGCCAGGGACCGGAAAGAAAGCTCCGTCAAGGCCCGCGCGTATTATTCCCTGTCGACCCACGCTTCCGGAAAAGAGCAGAGAGAGTACGAGGAAAAGGTCATAGCGCTTGCCCCGGACTCTTCCTTCACCATAAGGATACTCTGGAACAGGGGATGGGGCCTCTGGAAGGACAATGATATCGCGGGAGCGGTAAGAGAATGGGAAAAGAGTATTTCTCCGGCCATGGACAGTTCCTGGCGGCCGAGGGTACTCTACTGGATCGCAAAAGGATACGGCAGGCTGAACGTTCCCGGAAAGAGAGAGGCTGTCCTACAGTCCATCCGGAAGAATTACCCGCTTTCAATTTACGCCTTCCTCAGCGGGGGCGGTACACTTGATATTGTTCCGGATGTTCCGCCTGCTTTTGCATCCGGAACTCCTTCAGAGCTTGAAAAATGGGGGTTTGTTACCTATGCACGGCGAACCCTCACTGCTGGAGGAGACACGAAGTCCCTCTTCAGGGCAGCGCTTCTGGCAGAATGGTCGGATGATCATATTGCCGCTTACTCCGCCGCACGAAGACTGACTTCCGAGATCAGCCGGGGACCGACATTTTTCAGGAAAGGACTGGAGTTCATTTATCCCCGCCCGTTCTTGAAAGAAGTACGAAGTGCGGCGGAAAGATTCAACATCGAGGAGAATCTTGTCTGGGCCATAATGCGTCAGGAAAGCGCCTTCGACCCGAATGCCACGAGCTGGGTCGGCGCTTCAGGCCTGATGCAGCTTATGCCCGGGACGGCCAGGGCCGAAGCCAAAGCGCTCAAGATGAAAAAATACAATATTTACGATCCCGGTGACAATATTATCCTGGGTACGTCCCACATTGCGCGGCTTTTAAAATCATTCGGCAGTACGGAACAGGCTGTGGCGGCCTATAACGCGGGGGGGGGAAACGCGCGAAGATGGCTTGCCGGAATGGAAAGCCATCCTCCCCTTGACGAGTGGATCGAAATGGTTCGGTTCGAAGAAACAAACGGATATGTTCAGAAAGTCATGGCCAACCTTCATGTCTACAGGGAACTGTACGGGGCGCCCGGAAAAACTGAAGGGGTACCTGCCTCTGCCGGAACGATCCCCGAAGATGAGGATGTTACGGGCAGGGAAGATGAACCGGATCATGAAGAAGTGGATGACGATGCTCCCTTTATTCCTGACGACGGGGGAAAATAAAAAACGGGCGGCTTCCTTCAGGAAGCCGCCCATCCATATTATCCTGGCTCCCGCTATTTTCCGGCTTCCCCTAGGCGGTAAGAAGCCGGCAGTTCCTTCAGTTCTTTCATTGCAGATTCGAAGTGCCCCCATTCCAGAAGCAGTTCGCCGTCTCCCCCTGTTTTCAGGTGCTGCCTTACTGCAAGCATTGATGCCTTTCTGCAGACAAAGGCGATCTCACCGCCAGTACGGCCGTCAGTGAGCCGTGCAAGGGTTTCCAGCCGAACTTCCGCTGAAAGAGGTTTCTTCCGGAGATGTATTTCGAATATTTTCTCCCGGGCTGCAGCGTCCGGCCTGGGAAGCTCGAGGATGAGATCGAACCTGCCGCTTGAAAGAAGCGACGGGTCAACGAGATCGAGACGGTTCGTTGTCGCAAGAATCACGACACCTTTAAGCTCCTCGATACCGCTCATTTCCGCCAGGAACTGGCTGATCACCCTTTCGGTGAAACCGGCGCCTGTTCCCGTATCCTTTCCCCGCACCGGAACGAGGGATTCGATCTCGTCGAAGTAAAGGATCGAAGGGGAGGCCTGCTTCGCCGTCCTGAAGACGTCACGTATGGCACGCTCGCTTTCTCCGACATACTTCGACATGAGCGAAGGCCCTTTTACAGAGATAAAATTAACGCCGCTCTCTTTTGCCAGTGCCTTAGCGAGGAGTGTCTTCCCCGTGCCCGATATTCCGTGGAGCATTATGCCTCTGGGAGGGGTTATGTCGAACCTTTCAAAGATATCGCCGTGCTGCAGTGGCCACTGCACAGCGTCCCTCAGCTCTTCCTTTATGTTCTCAAGACCTCCGATATCTCTCCACGAGACATCGGGAACCTCGACGAACACCTCACGTATTGCCGAGGGTTCGACCTCCTTGAATGCTTCAAGGAAATGGTCCATCCTCACATCCATGGCGAGGAGCTTGTTGTACGGTATTTCCTCCATCTCCATGTCGATCTCGGGAAGCAGTTCACGAAGGCTCGCCATTGCGGCCTCCTTTGCGAGGGCCTCAAGATCAGCTCCCACGTACCCGTGAGTCATTTCGGCGATCTTCTTCAGGTCCACATCCGCCGCAAGAGGCATTCCCCTGGTGTGGATGGTAAGAATCTCGTGACGTCCTTTTCGGTCCGGAATGGGTATGGATATCTCTCTGTCGAACCGCCCGGGTCTCCGAAGAGCGGGGTCCAGGGTATTGGGGATGTTTGTGGCCCCGATGACCACGATTTGTCCCCTGGACTCGAGACCGTCCATGAGTGCGAGAAGCTGGGCCACAACCCTTCGCTCCACCTGTTTTTCCCCTCCCATGTCCTCCCGCTTGGGGGCAATGGCGTCGATTTCGTCAATAAAGATAATCGAAGGGGCATGGGCCTGTGCGTCCTCGAATACATTCCGCAGCCGCTCTTCGCTTTCACCGTAGAACTTGCCGATGACCTCGGGACCGGAGATATGAGTGAAATACACGTCGGTTTCAGCAGCCACCGCCCTGGCGATGACCGTCTTTCCGGTTCCCGGGGGTCCGTACAGGAGAACGCCTTTCGGGGGCTGGACACCAAGTCTGTCGAAGACCTGGGGAAAGCGGAGGGGCAGCTCGATCATCTCCCGGATCCTCTGGATCTGGGGACCGAGACCGCCTATGTCCTCGTATGAGACCTTTGCTTTTTTCTCCCCCTCAGGCTGCTTTTCAACATTGACGTAGGTCGATTTGCTGATTATGACCGTTCCGTCGGGAGTGGTGTCCATCACCCTGAAATCGCATATCCTGGTTCCGAACAGGTTTGTCCGCAGCCGGTCATCTTTTCTGACCGGCATTCCCTCCAGTAATGACCGTATATAGACTGCGTCGCGCTCCTTTTCCAGAAGAGCGGTGGATGTAAGGGGACGAAGGGTGATGCTTCCCGCAAAGTGATGATCGGCCTTCCTGACCGCGACACGGTCATCGATGCCGACCTGGGCGTTGTCGCGTATGATTCCGTCAATCTGCAGGAAACCTCTGCCGCCCCCCTCTGCAAGGTTTGAATCGCAGGAGAGCAGCCGGGCAGCGGTTATGCTTTTGCCCTCGACCTCAATGATCTGCCCTTCCGAAATACCGAGTTCATTCATATCCGCCGGGGCCATTCGGGCAATACAGCGCCCCACATCCTTTGGCATTGCTTCTTTTACTTTGAACATGGGAAAACCTCTTTTCCGTGGTGTTAAAAAACCGGGAATTCCTGAGCCACGGGTATGCTACCACAAAAAAGCCCCTTCCGACAAAGGGAAGGGGCACAGTGGTCAGAAAAGGCTGTCAGCGGGCGACCGCGGGCTCGATACGGCCGGGATAGGCTTCAAGCCCAACCTTCAGGATATTCATGGCCTTCACGAGATCTTCGTTTTTCAGCACGTAAGCAAGCCTGAATTCCTGCTTTCCAAGCCCCGGAGTGGCGTAGAAACCTTCTCCTCCGGCAGCCATGAGGGTTTCTCCGTTCACGTCGAAATTCTGAAGCATCCAGATAATAAACTTCTCCGCGTCGTCAACCGGGAGTTTCACCATGACGTAGAAGGCTCCCTTCGGCTCGGCGCATATCACGCCGGGCATCTCCTTGAGGGCCTTGTAAAGCGTGTTTCTCCTTGACTGGTACTCCTTGTTCACTTCTTCAAGGTAGGATTTCGGCGTGTTGTACAGGGCTGTTGCGCCGACCTGCTCAAGGGTGGGAACGCAGAGGCGTCCCTGGGCGAGTTTCAGAACCTGTGCCATGAAATCCCTGTTTCTGCATCCGATGCAGCCTATGCGGGCACCGCACGCACTGTAGCGCTTTGAGACCGAGTCCACGATGATCACCCGGTCTGCGATATCGGGAAGATGGCCGAAACTTGTGTATTTCAGCCCGTCGTAGACGAATTCCCTGTAGACTTCGTCGGCCACAATATAGAGATCATGCTTCAGTGCCAGAGCTGCAAGCATGTCCATCTCTTCCCTGGTGTAAATCGTGCCTGTCGGGTTCCCCGGGTTTGCGACAAGTATGCCCTTTGTCTTCGGGGTGATGAGCGATTCTATCTCTTCTCTTGGTGGAAGGTGGAACCCTTCTTCTGCCTTTGTTGTTATGGGCTGGACTTTCACGTTCACTGCGCCTGAAAAGGCGTTATAATTGGCGTAGAATGGTTCAGGGATAAGAACTTCGTCGCCCGGATCACACATGGCCATGAAGGCGAACATGAGTGCTTCACTGCCGCCGTTTGTTACGATAAGGTCTTCTCTCTCCAGGGGAATGTCGAAGTTTTTGTAGTAGGCGCTCATGGCGTCGCGGAGGTCATTATTTCCCTGGGAGGTTGCGTATGCGATCACTTCCTGGGAGAATCCCCTGATAGCTTCAAGAAAGGAAGGCGGTGTCTTGATATCAGGCTGACCTATGTTGAGGGGATAGATCTTTTTGCCCTTTGCCCGTGCTTCCTCGGCGTAGGGCAGCAACCGACGGACGGGCGACGACTGGAGCGCGCGGACTCTTTCGGAAAACTTCACCTGTATTACCCCCTTGTCAAAAATGGATGGACCTTTGATGA
>Ga0228535_1001866_pt1 | contig 26137 bp, 20 predicted proteins | sample SJ1metagenome_FD_168457 | JGI IMG/M metagenome (GOLD analysis project Ga0228535, IMG submission 168457) | Enriched culture of PCE-dechlorinating microbial communities from Ithaca, New York, USA - SJ1 | ecosystem: Engineered > Modeled > Simulated communities (microbial... > Unclassified | place...
GGCGTTATCAATAACGGCATGAATCTGCTGGGTATTTCGCCATATTTCCAGCAAGTTGTGAAAGGGCTCATCATCATCGGCGCAGTATGGCTCGATCAATTGCGGGCCAAGGAAGATTGAGGAGGCATGCAATGAAGACAGAAGCGCTCTGGTATCTGGGAGAACGGTCGATCGAGCTGAGGAAAATGGAGATCCCGGAGCCGAAAGCTCATGAAGTGCTTGTGGAAATGGAAATCTGCGGCATGTGCAGCTGGGATGTACTTGCATTTGCGGGCAAATTCGGAAAATTCCATCCATATCCTTTTGCAGCAGGGCACGAAGGGGTGGGGCGAGTGATAAAGGTTGGCGACAATGTCGCATCGATCAAGGTCGGCCAGCGCGTTGCCTGCCATGAAGTACCTATCGGCACGCTAGGCGGAGCCCTCATGGCTCGCCATGCGATTCGCACGGAAGACAAGGTGACAGTTATCCCCGAAAATCCGATACCGCTCAAGTACTGGGTTGTTGAGCCAGTTGTCTGCATTGTAAATGGCCTTGTGTATGCGGGAATCCAGCCAGGCGATTCAGTCGCACTTGTCGGGGCTGGCTATATGGGGCTCATTTTTGCGCAAGGGCTTGCAAAGACCCTGGCGCGCGAGGTTGTCGCCTTCGATGTGGATGAAAAAAGGCTTAGCTTAGCTCGCGAATTCGGAGTGACTCGCACGGTTAAAATCGAAGGGGATGCCATCCCTGAAGATTATCGAAAACATTTCGACGTAATAATAGAAACCGCTGGGAAGCCTTCATCGATGCAGCTCGCGCTTGCCGTCGCAAAGACCGGTGCCATTATCGAGAATTTCGCATGGCACCATCATATGCATGAGTTCGATCTCGATGCATGGCACATCAATGCATGGCGCATTTTGAATATCCAGCCGGGAGTGAATCCGCATTTTGGCGATCTATTCCAGCGCACAATCGATCTCATGATTGGCGGCACTTTTTCGAACGAGAGGCTGATAACGCATTGGGCTCCAGTTGAGCAGGCGAAAGAGATTTTCGCCACAGCGCTCGAACGCCGCGACGGATACATGAAGGGCGCGATATTGTTCTCGTAGATGCATATGGCCAGCAATATGGAGGTGGGGGGAATTGAACCCCCGTCCCCGGGCGTGCAATGCACACATCTACAGGTTTAGCCAATCGGTATATTGTCGGGATCCGGCGAGCGGATTGGCGCGCGTCCGGCTCCGTATTCCGGTTTGATGTCCCTCGGAACTTCCGGACCAGCCCCAAGGTAAGCCCCCGAGTGTTACAGACCTCCATAGCGTCGGAGACAGCCCGCTATGGTGTCCGTCGCCTGCTACTTACGCAGCGAGAGCGAAAGCGCCGTTGTTGTTGGCACTTAAAGGTTTTGCCACTTTGAGGAGAGTAGCCACTCCACCTGCAGCGCACACCACGAACCGCACAGGTCGAAACCAGTGCACCCCCATGATGCTCAATACCATAAAATACTTGAACTCATTCGAAAAATCAAGGCTGAAATCTTGAATGCCGAAGGCAGCGCGCCGTTGTTTTTCTATATTCCGGCGCTCAGCCTGAATGCAGCACGCTGTTATTCTTCAATGTCCTCGTCAGGGATTGCCTCATCGATAATTCCGCCGCCAAGCACAAGCCCGTCATCCGAGTAGAGCACTGCGGATTGTCCGGGCGCAACGGCTCTCTGGGGAATTTCGAATTCGATGCGCGCTTCGCCATTGGATTGCACGAGGACGGTCGCCGGCGCGGGCTTGTGGTTCTGGCGAATTTTTACTCGGCAGGCAAAGGATTTGCCCAAATCACAGGGATTCTGCAGCCTGAATGAATTCGAAATGAGGCCCGAAGAGAAAAGACCTTTCCCATGGCCGACAATGACGCGGTTCAGTTTTGCATCGAGGGCGAGGACATAGAGCGGCTCTGTTCCTATGGAAATCCCAAGCCCGCGCCGCTGACCAATTGTGTAGAAGGGCAGTCCGCGGTGCCGCCCCAGCACATTGCCTTTTATATCAACAATATCGCCGGCTTCGGGCTTGTCATTTTCGAAAAGCGGCGCGTAATCGCCGCCTCCTACGAAATCCTGGCTCTCGGGCTTTTCGGCGACTTCGAGCCCGTGGGTGCGCGCAGCTGCACGCGTCTGCTCTTTTGTCATTTCGCCAAGCGGAAACATGATGTGCGATAGGCGCTCGGAATCGAGTCCATAAAGGAAGTAGCTCTGGTCTTTGCCTGCATCGCGCGCTGTCTTGAGGTAGGTGATGCCATCAATGGTCGCTTTGCGAACATAATGCCCGGTCGCAAAATAATCGAATTCGAGGCCCGCCTGGTGCGCGCGTTCAATGAGAAAGCCAAATTTGATCTCGCGGTTGCAGATGATACAAGGGTTCGGCGTTCTTCCGACGAGATATTCTTTCCTGAAGTATTCGATGACAAAGCGCTCATATTCTTCAGACAAATCGATGACATGATAGGGAATATCGAGCTGGACACACAGCCGCTCGCACGCAGCGATGTCTTCCTCCTCACCAGGGCCGAAACACGCATGCTTGAGATCTTCCTGAATTTTATATGCGCCTTTCCATATTTTCATCGTAAGGCCTATGACTGCATATCCTTGTTCTTTAAGGAGATATGCCGCAAGCGAAGAATCCACTCCGCCTGAAAGGCCAACGGCGACAATCGCGGTGTTTATAGCTTTCATAGCTTCCATAGCTTCCATAGCGCGGCCACTTTACTATAAAGGCAGCAATTAATCCAGCGCGCCCTGCTGCTGATATGCCGCCCCGCGGCCGACCCTTTCCGCCCTTGTTGAGATTTGCAGCTATTGTCCCTTCCTGTTGCATTCTTGTCCTGGATGGCCGCTGTAGAGTACATTTAATTCATGCAGGATGTATTCATCGGCTTTACTTCGATTACCTGGAAAATGCTGGTCATGTATGGCATCGGCGGACTGCTCATATGGCTCGCAATAAAAAAGCAGTACGAGCCCATGCTCCTTCTGCCGATTGGTTTTGGCTCGATCCTCGTCAATCTGCCGCTCGCAATTGCATGGGAACATGAGGGTGTGCCAGGATTCCTGCGCATCCTGTATGATGCAGGAATTGCAAATGAGCTCTTTCCTTTGCTGATTTTCATTGCGGTGGGGGCGATGATCGACTTCGGGCCGCTGTTCCGCAATCCCCTCATGATTTTTTTTGGGGCAGCCGCGCAATTCGGCATCTTTGCGACAATGATCATCGCGACATTGCTCGGCTTCGATCTGAAAACTGCGGCGTCCATCGGCATCATCGGGGCGGCGGACGGGCCAACAGCCATCTATGTGGCGAACAAGTTTGCCCGCGATTATCTTGCACCGATTTCGGTTGCGGCATATTCCTATATGTCGCTCGTGCCTATCATCCAGCCGCCGGTCATCAGGCTTCTTACGACAAAGCAGGAACGGGGCATCCACATGGCATTGCATGAAAAGCCGGCGCCCCACTGGCTCAGGATTTTGTTTCCGATTGTTGTAACGATGACAGCGGGCATTGTCGCGCCGATTTCAGTGCCGCTTGTCGGCTCGCTCATGTTCGGCAATCTTATCCGTGAATCCGGAGTCCTGGAGCGGCTTTCTCAGTTCGCCCAGAATGAGCTTGCCTATCTGGTGACGCTCCTTTTAGGAATCACAATCGGCGGCAGCATGTCAGCTGAAAAGTTCCTGAACTGGCAGACTCTTCTTATTCTCGCGATGGGGCTAGTGGCGTTTGTATTCGACACGGCGGGCGGCGTGCTGTTCGCGAAGTTCGTCAATCTGTTCCTGCCGCACGAGCGCAAGATCAACCCGATGATTGGAGCCTGTGGCATTTCCGCTTTCCCGATGTCCGCGCGCGTCATCCAGAAAATGGCAAACGACGAGGAGCGTGGCAACATTATCCTTATGCAGGCCATCGGCGCGAATGTTTCAGGTCAGCTCGGATCGATTATTGCAGGCGGTCTGGTTTTGGCGCTTGTGCCGCTTCTGGTGAAGTAGGGGAGAACATGGAAAATCTTATAGAGACACTCAAGAATGCAAGCCCCGCTGTTCAGGCAATTGGTGTGTCAGCGGGCGGCCTTATAGGGGTTTTTGCGACAATTGCATTCTTCTTTGTGCTGATAGTGGCCGCCGATCGTTTTGGGAAGCGCTGAGCAACGAGGGGCGCGGATCCTGCGCGACCTGCGTGAGCGCCTTTTTATGCCCCTTTGACAAGTCGGGCAAGCTCTCGGCCCCGTTCGCGCAAGAGCTCAGCAGTTTCTTCATCGGGGGCGCCGGCCCATTCAACAGGCTCGAGGGAATCCCATTTGAGCGGTGCAATTTTCGCTTCGTATTCTTTTTTTGCGCCGCCGACCCAGCCGAAACTTCCGATGCGCAGGGCTTTGCGGTACCATACATGCTTTCGTTCGAAAATATCGAGCACATAGGCCATCGGCGGGAACATTTTGTACTCGTAAGTAGGCATGGCGATTACGATGCCTTCGCTTTTGTATGCATCTGCCAGAACCCATGAGACATTATCATTCGGCACGCGATGGATCGTATAGGGAACCTGTTCTTCTTCAATACCTTCGATGACGTGCTGGAGGCCGTTTTCCGTGTTGCCGTACATGGATCCCCACACAATGGCGATTTCTTTTTCTCTTGAGCCCTCGAGGTAATCGGCGTAGCGGAGATATCGCTCAATGATCATCTCGGGATGTTCTCTCCAGATAATGCCATGGCTAGGTGCAACCACCTTTATCTGAAGATTCGAAAGCTTGTCGACAGCGCGCTTCACGAAAAGGCCGAAACTTGCGACGATATTGGCATAATACCGAAGCGATTCAGCTTCGAAAAACTCGTGCTCTTCTGCAGAGAACTCATCGTCGAAGACGCGGTCTCCAAGGGCGCCGAAGCTTCCAAATCCATCGCAGGAAAATAGCACGCCGCCATCTAGTGCCCATGTCATCATGGTTTCGGGCCAGTGCACATTGGGCGTTTCGAAGAATTGAAGAACTTGGCCAGCACCCAAATCCAGGGTTTCTCCATTTTTGACAGCCCGCACTCGCTCATGTTCGAAATAAAAGTTGTTCACAAGTTCGATGCCTTTGGCTGTGGCGAGGATGATAGCTTTTTTGTTGATCTCGAGGAATTCACCGAGCCAGCCGGTATGGTCAGGCTCGAGGTGGTTGAGAATGAGATAATCGATGTCGCTGAGGCTGGTTCCGGCAGCCGCAAGCTGGCCGGCGAGCTCTCCAGGGGCGCCAACCCAGTCGCGCACGAGGTCGATGAGCGCGATTTTTTCGCCTTTCACAAGATACGAATTGAGCGATACTCCATATGGTATGGGCCAGATGCCTTCGAAAAGATCATCGCTTCTGATATCCGCATGGATTGCATAGATGCGAGGCGTTATGGAATGTACTTTCATGGCATATCCTCTCTTTTGTGCCAGCCGCGGCTGCAGGGCAAAGTCCAGCAGCGGCCGTGCCGGCACAGAATTTGACCATTTCCTTTGAAACTACTATATCAAAAGCGCCCTCGGCATTCCACTAGGCATCAAAAATTGCCCGTACCTGCTGAAAGCGACAAGCTGAGCGTCATCGGGTTATTCGGCCTGAGAATGCTATACTCTGTATTGCTTGCGCCAAAGAAGAAAAGAGCAGAGCCGGTCAGCTTAAGTCTGTCGGCAATCTGCCAGCTTACGCTTGGCTGGACAAGGCCGGACAAATCAGAAAAATTCGCAAGCCCCAGCAAAGAGGCTGAAAAATCGCTGCCACCGATTTCCGAGAATGAGATGCTGGCTGCGCCATAATGCCTGCCTGAACCATACGCAAAGAGCTTGCTGAGGCCCGTCAGCGCAGTTTTTGTTGCATCAGGAAGGGGCATGGAGAGCAGAGTGTTAAGCGCTGAAATTGAGCTGCTTCTTTCGCTGTCGGCGTAACCTTCTCCATTATAGTAATATTGTGCGATAGCGGTGATGTTGTTGTTCTGGTCATTGTAGAGAAAGCCCGCGGTTGCGGAAGGATAAAGAGTTGTGCGATGGTCTTTGGACGCAGATGTGCTGTAATACGGCGCACTCGTCGAGAAAGAATAGAATGTCTTCGGGCTTCCTCTTGAAATGACGCCCTCTGCAAAGACATCGAATTTCCCCAAGGGGCCTGTCAGTGTGAGTGCCGCGCGCTCCGCGGTATCGTCGCGATAGTAACCGCTCACACCGAGCTCATAGCGGCCGAGCACAAATTCGGCTTTGCCGGCCAGCGCTGTCGTCGAAAAATCCGGGTTTGATGTATCGAAGATTGTATAGAAGCTTACGGTGTTCTGGCTCGGGCCAAAGGGCATGAGCACACGGAACTGAAGCGGTCCTTCGCGTTGGGCTGTCGGGTCGAAAAGACTAATCTGCTCAAGGTTGATGATATCCGCTGGGCTGAAAAAGTAGCCCACACCCCATTTGACTGTCGCCTTGCCAAACCGGAAATAGGCTTTGTCCCCAAGCTGAAAATCCGAGAAAAGTTCGAAGATGCTCAGGTTGGGGATAGTGATGGATTTAGAATCGGTTGTAGAGGTCAAAAAAGTGTTCGTGCTCGAGAACGGCCAGGCGGTCTTGAACGAGCCATGCACACGAAAGGTGTCCTCTGGCCGCGCATCGAAATAGACGAGGCTGCTCAGCGCCGGCGAGAATTTCTGTTTATCGGGAGCGATGATGTCAAAACCATTTGTCAACGGGTCATTCCAGGTGCCCGAAATGTCGATCGTCCCTGTGATCGAGCCGCCAATCCTGACAGCTTCAGTTTTTAAGAGCCCTTGTAAGGGGTTGGCTGCGATCGCCGAGACTCCCTGGCCGGTCTGATCTGGCTGAGCTGTCTGACCAGCGGGATTCTCTGGTACTACAACTTCCTCGCCAAACAGCGAATCGAGATCCGTGCCGCCTTCCTGCGCTGAAACAAATTGAACCGCCATGCTCAAAAAAAGGATTATGCCTGCTATTGCGATAAAGCGCTTTGTCATATCCGCCTCCCTATCTGCTCACCTGCTCGAGGAAGGCCTTGGTGAAGACCTTGTCCGGCAAGGGGGCAACCGACTGCTCAGCCATTGTGATCTGGCTCTTCTCGCCCTTGTTGATTTCATCGAGAATGAGTATCTGCGTCGACAGAAGCTTGCCATCGAGCTCGACATATTTCGGATAGGCGGTGGTGCGCATAAGCCTGCCGTTCACCGAATAATCCTCGCGCTTGAGGAGCATCGTTCGATCCTTACGAATGTACAGAACCACGCGCTCATAGGAGACCTCGTTTGTTTTCGCTTTCAAGTCGAGGATCCAGACGGGGAATTTGCCCAGCGTTCCTTCCGTCATGCTGGTGACCGCATAATCATCAGCAAAGGAACTCAGCGTGAAGTCGCTGTTTTTCGCTTTTGTATTCTGGAGATTTTCTTTTACCGAAGAGTGCGAGAACTTGCGGCTCGTCGGATCATAGAACCAGACATTGTCCTCCTCGCGGAGGTAGCCCTGGCCTTTGTTCACTTCGGGCAGGAGAATGAGAATAAGGAACTGCTTTTTTGTGTCGCGGCGGAAAATGCGCGCCTGCGTCACGCTGTCCTTCTCGCCAGGCTTCTGGGTGACGATAGTAAATACCGCAGAAAAATCTTTTCCTGAAAAATCGCTGAGCTGATCCAATTCCTTGAGCAGTGCGACTGGATCTGGCTTTGCCTGGGCAAAGACTGTCGGCACCGCTGCCAGCAACCCGGCCAGCATCATCACAGCCAGAGAGGCGGCTTTTACAAATTTTGGATTTCGTTTCCTGAAAAAAACATTCATCTATTGACTCCTTGTGTTATTTGACTGTTCTGAGCGCTTCGGCCGGCGCAAGCTTGGCTGCTGCATTGGCCGGCGCATACACTGCAACCAGCGTGAGCACTGCGATAATCGCGATATTGCCTATGGCCCGCAGCGGCGGCAGATAGAACGACAGGTGTCCGCGCTTGAGAATAAGGAATATTGCCGACTGTGGATCGAAGCTGAACAAGCCGAGAATTCCCATAACGACAAGCGCAAGCACGATGCCCGCTATCGCCCCTGCAAGCGCAAGGAAAAGAGCTTCGTACAGGAACATCGCCCGTATTTCTCCGCGCTGGACGCCGACTGCTCGCATTGTTCCGATTTCGCGGATACGTTCGTACATCGACATGCGGAAGGTATTGGAAATGCCGATCATAACAATGGCAAACAGCACGATGAGAATTGCCACGCTCGCGGTATCGAGGGCGACCACTATCTGGCGCGCTTGCGAAAGCACATCATCGATTGTATAGACACGGTATTTGGTGCCGCTCCAGGTTTCGCTGTTCTGCTCGCTGATCATTGCCTGGAAAGGCGTTGTCGAGGTGCTTTCCTGCTTTGCATTTCTGTCAAAAAGCTGAATTCCGTTTCCTTTCATGGAAGTGTAGAGAGACGTTGCGAATCCATCCGAGAGATCGAGCCTGTCCAGCATGATGCCAAGCGACATGTATTCGCCCTTGCCAAGTCCGATGAGGCTGTTGAGATACTCAAGCTGCACATAGGTCATTCTCGAGCCGATAATGCTCGAGTCCACGGAAATGGCAGCCACCCTGAATTCTCCGACATTGTTTTGCCCTGTCACGGTCTGGAGCTGGGCGACAACCTTGTCGCCGGGCAGTACGTTGAGCTTGTTCGCGACGCTCTGGGAAATAATGATTGCATCAGGCTGGCTTGCATCTTCCCAACTGCCTTTGACGAGCACAAGTCGCTCTTTCAGCATTTCGGAATGCGTGATGTCGATTCCAGTCAGGTTCTGACTAACGCTCTTTCCTTCAAAGATAAGGGAGGCAGTCGCCTGGCTGGTTTTCGCAATGCTCGCCCATTTCTGCCCTGAATCCTCCAGGGCTTTCATAATGACGGAATCATCTCGGATTACAGAGATGCGCTTGCCTGAGGGGGTATATTCCGAGCCGCTCACGAATACATGTCCACCCATGAGATATGCGAAATTCTCAGAAACATTCTGGATAAAGGAGCCAGCAAAACCATTGATGAGCGTGACAATCATGATGCCGAACGCGATGGCCCCCGCAAGTAGAATTGTCCGCTTTTTCTGCCGCAGAAGATTGCGCGCCGCAATGCGCGGTAAAACCATATTCATAGTAGTGCTCCTATTCTTCCTGCATCGCCCTGACCGGCTGGATTTTGAGTGCCAGCGAGACCGGATACAGGTGGGCGATAAAGCCGACCACGACCATGACGACGATCGCGGTAATCATATTTCCGGCGGATACAATCGGATTCATGTATTTTCCACCAAAAAGAATAAGGAAGAACTGGTTTGTCGCTTCGATATGGAGCGCTCTCAGTATCGAAGTCACTGCAATGCCGAGCCCCGCTCCAACTACTGAGGACACCAGTGCAAGTGCGGTCGCTTCAGCTGTGAACAAACCGCGGACAAAGCCCTTTCCTGCGCCGATGGCGCGCATCGTGCCGATTTCCGAAGTGCGCTCTATAACCGATATTACAAATGTATTCATGATAATGATAATCGCCACAATCGACAGGATGATGATTGCCGCTGCGAAGACAATGCGGACCACGTCGATGGACTGCCCGTAAGGTCCGGCAGCTTTCTGCCAGTCCCCGGCAACCACAGGGATACCTTCTTTCGCGAAGGACGCATTCAATGCAGCAATAGTTCGTTGCACATTGCGCGGAGAATCCGCTTTGGCAACAATGAATTGCCATGCCCCTTCATCGGCCTGTAGAGGCTTTGCAGCGCTCTCTTGTGCAATCTGCACAGCGATGGCATTGACATCGATACCTGTCGAGGATCCTTGCGTGACCGTCACATCCTCGCCGAACAAAGAATCGGCATTGTCAGTAGACAGCATGCTCGTCTCTTCAGGCTTAAGCTGGATCGGTTCGTTTGCGCCAACTGTCATCCCGCTCATTACTCGCAGCGATTCAATATCGATGTAGGCGAGCTGTTCAGGAGAAGCCCCTTGTTCCTTGAGCTGGAATATGCCGACTATCGGAAGCTCGCGAAGGCGCATTCCAGCAGAAGAGAAGCCCTGGATGAGCAGTGTGTCGCCAATCGAAAGCGGCTTGCCGAGCCAGTCTGAAAATTTCTGGCGCTGGCTTTCGCTGATCATAAGGCCGGGCTGTCCTGGCTGAAGGCGCTCACCCTGAACGATTTCCACCTGATTGAAAAGATTCCAGTACGAAGCAGCATCGACACCAAAGAGAAACAAAAAGCGATCCTGGGACTGAATTGTTCTTTTGAGCGCATTGGCTTGTTGCGGCGTGCTGTCCTCGCGTGTCAGCTGGGCAAAGCCTGTTGCCAGCGAAGAATAGCCGGCAATATGAGGCGTCGATTTTACGATGGAAAGGACTTTTTCGTAATTCGGGATTGTCGGCGTCGCCGCGAGCCCTCCGGGAGAGGAAACGCCGAACAGCGATACCGGGCCTTCGGAGCTGATGCCGGAAATAAAAATATCGCCTGTATACACATCGGAAAATGTCGAGCGGATGCCAGCTTGCGAGGCATCGATGAAAGCGGTTCCGACAACCAGAATCAAGGCTCCGAGCGCGAGAAGGATGCCGATGATAAGGCTCTTCGATTTGTGTTCCCTGATGTTGCGGAACGCCATTCTGAGAATGACGGCCATACTCAATCCTCCACTGGTGCGCCAACGGCGCCCGAGCCGTTTATGTCTTCTCTGTTGCGCCTGTTCTCGATGATAGTTCCATCCCGCAAGCGGATGACATGATCGGCAATACTGACAATTGTGGCGTCATGCGTCGAAAATATGAATGTGGTTTGAATTTCGCGGTTGATTTTTTTCATGAGATCGATGATCTGCTCACCAGTAGCGGAATCGAGGTTGGCTGTGGGCTCGTCTGCGAGCACTATGGAAGGCTTGGTCACAAGCGCACGCGCGATGGCGACACGCTGGCGCTGACCTCCCGAAAGCTCGTTCGGCTTATGGTCTCTCCAGTCGCCAAGCCCGACTTCACCGATGAGAAAATCGATCCAATCCTTCCATTCATTCTTGGGAACGCGCGTCCTTCCAAGAAGGAGAGGGAACTCGATATTTTCCCATACATTGAGCACCGGAATAAGGTTGAATGATTGGAAAATGAATCCGAGCACTTCATGGCGAAAGCGGGTAAGCTCCTGATCCGAAAGCCCCGAAGTATTCTTACCGTCGATGATGACTTCCCCCGAAGTAGGAATATCGATGAGGCCGATCATATTGAGAATGGTTGTCTTGCCTGAGCCCGAAGGTCCTGCAATCGACACAAAATCTCCTCTCTCGATTGCAAAGGATACTCCCTTGATTGCCGGCACGGTTACTTTGCCCAGAAGATAGTCTTTTTTTGTATTGCGCAACTCGATAATTTGCATGATACCGCTCCAGAACTGAAAATTTCATTTCCTTCTTGAGAAAATAGCGATTTAGTCCGGGCGCGGCAACAGAATTCGCAAACAAAAAATGATATTTAATAAAGTTTAATATTCAGGCTTGCTTAGGTATCACGAAAGCGGTGGCCATGAAAAAGCGGGTTACCTACAAGGAAGCTTTATATATCCTCAGGCGAAGTCTGCCCGCGCGGGCCTGCTTCGTGCGCCTCTATTTCTTCACTGATCACGTTGGCGAGCCGCTTGGTTCCTTCTTCGATTTGCTCAAAGCTCGAGTACGAGAAGTTGATGCGCATCGAGTTGGTTTCCGGCTCATCGAAATAGAAGGCGCTTCCGACCACATAGGCCACTTTTTTTTCGACAGCTTTGTAGAACATCTTGTCCGTGTCGATGTAGCGTGGCAGCGAGAGCCAGAGAAAAAGTCCGCCTTCCGGCTTTGTCCATGCAAGATCGAAACGCTTGGGCATATATTTCTCGAACATTTCGAGCATGAAATTGCGCTTGTTGCGATAGATGCCGCAGGTTCGTGCAACGATATCCTTGAGCTTCCCTGTCGCCATAAACTCTGCAATCATTTTCTGGGTGAGGACGCTCGTGCAGAGGTCCATGGCCTGTTTCGCAATGACCATTTTCTGGATGAGATCTTCGCGCGCGATGATCCAGCCTATGCGTGTGCCGGGGGCGAGTATTTTGGAAAATGTCTTCAGATTGATAACAATGCCTCGGTTCTGCATCTGCTGGTCAAGCTGGTAGATGGAAGGTACAGGCTCCCCCATGAAACGTATTTCGCGATATGGAGCATCTTCTACAATAAAAAGGCCTTCGCGATAGGCGAATTCGAGGAGCGTTTTCCTTTTTTCGAGGCTCCAGCATATTCCGGAGGGGTTCTGGAAATCAGGAATGACATAGATGTATTTAATGCGTTTCTTTGCGCTGATTGCTCGTTCGTAGCGTTTTTCGAGCTCTACCATATCGAATCCATCATCAGCGGTACTGAACGGAATGCCGAGCACGTTGCCCTGATATGACTGGATTGCTTGGATGGCGCCAACATAAGTGGGGCGGCCGGCAATTACATAATCGCCCGGGTCGAGAAAAAGCTTGGGCAGCATATCGAGAGCCTGCTGGCTCGCGGAGGTGATAAGCAGGTTTTCAGGGCCAAGCTTGATGCCCTGCGCCGATTCGTAGGCAACAAGCTGTACTTTGAGATCATTGTCGCCTTCAGTAGTACCGTATTGCAGAATCTTGTCTCCATATTTTCTGAAGACGCGATCGCTCGCTTCTCTCAATTCTTCGACTGGAAATGTCTCAGGAGCGGGAAGCCCGCCGGCGAAAGAAATGATATCAGGCTGATTCGTGAGTTTGAGCAGCTCCCTGATAACGGATTTTTTCATGTTATTCGCATTGGCGGATAGATACTTCGAAAAATCCTGCATCAATCGATCCTCCTCGATGATTTGATGGCTGCAGTTATCCTACCCCAGTTTTTCCAGTCAGTAAATATCGAATTTCGAAATTTCGAACTTGCGTTTCAATATATGAAACGTAAGGTTTTGCTCTTGCCGTATACTGGCTTGTAGTATACTGTTATTGTCTGTTCGCAACAACGCAAGCAATATGTTAAAGGTGTATATACCATGCCATTGAACTGTGGAATAGTCGGTCTACCAAATGTAGGAAAATCGACGATTTTCTCGGCGCTTACGAGCGCAAAAGCGGAAGCTGCCAATTATCCTTTCTGCACAATCGATCCGAATGTGGGCATTGTGCCTCTGCCGGACAAGCGCCTGGATCGGCTGTGCGAGATTTTCAAGCCCAGACGAAAAGTACCTGCAGTTGTGGAGTTTGTGGATATTGCAGGGCTTGTTCGCGGTGCTTCGAAAGGCGAGGGGCTGGGCAACCAGTTTCTCTCCCATATCCGGGAAGTGGGCATGATCGCGCATGTTGTGCGGTGTTTCGATGATCCTGATATCATCCATGTGGCAGGCAAAGTGGATCCTGCTGATGATATCGATGTTATCCATACCGAGCTGGCGCTTGCCGATCTCGACAGCATCGATCGCAGGCTCGATAAATTGAATCGTCAGCTCAAAGTACAGGATCCCAACCTGAAAAAAGATACCGAAAAGGAGATTGCTGTACTGCAGAAGGTCAGGCCGGCACTCCAGGAGGGCAAGCCAGCATTCACGGTTGACCTTGAGCCTGAAGAAATCGAATTTGCGCGTCGCAGCTTTCTTATGACCATGAAAAAGGAGCTCTTTGTCTGCAATGTCGACGAATCGGGAGTGCACGGAAACAAATATGTCGATATAGTGAAAGAAATTGCAGAGAAGCAAGGTTCCGAGGCAGTGGTCATATGCGGTAAATTCGAAGCTGAGCTTGCTGACATAGAAGATCCTGCGGAACGCGCCGAGTTCCTTGCTGGAATAGGCCTCGAAGAGCCAGGGCTTGCGTCGCTGGCGCACGCTGCGTATCGGCTCCTTGGTTTGCGCACCTTTTTTACCGCAGGTGAGGATGAGTGCCGCGCATGGACGATTCTTGCGGGCGACAAGGCTCCCGCAGCCGCCGGGGTCATTCATACCGATTTTGAGAAAGGGTTCATCAAAGCTGAGGTCTACCACTACGACGACCTCATCCAGTATGGCTCGGAAGCCGCTGTCCGCGCTGCAGGGAAAATGCGCCAGGAAGGGCGTGAATATGTCGTGCAGGATGGCGATATCATGTTTTTCAAGTTCAATGTCTGATTCGGGATTGTCAGGCCTGCACAGTATAGAGCAGGGCTTTCCTCCGGCTGGTGACGAAAGCGCGCCGCGATTGCTGGTGCTTGGCTCATTCCCGTCAATCCGGTCCAAAGAAAAAGGCGAATACTATGGGCACCCGCGCAACCATTTCTGGCCGATTCTGGCTGCCTTTGCGATGGAAAGAGGAATTGTATTGCCCCCTGGGTCGTTCGATGATTATTCCGCAAAGATTGCGCTTGCAAGCAATCTGGGGCTTCTTATTTGGGACATGGTGCAATCGTGCCGCAGACAGACAAGCGCTGATGGTGAGCTTGAAATCGTCACGCTCAATGATATCCGGGATCTGCTTGGACAATATCCTTCTATAAAATGGGTAGGCCTCAACGGCGCACTTGCTGCCTCTCTTTTTATGCGCCATGTAATATCGCCAGAGAATCGCCTGCTTGCAAGAAAAGCCCTGCGCATGGCCGGCGGCAGAATCAGCATCGAAATAGACGGTCAGATGCGCAGCATCATGTACTTGCCATCCACCAGCCCTGTGCCGTCGCGCAATTTCCGGTCAACCATAGACAAGCAGCACATCTGGTTCGAATTCCTTGGCGCGTGATTGACCTGAGTCCTTTTCTCCTGCATTTTTTCACATTCCGAACAGCTATACATATGTCAAGCATACTTGCCTCGACTCCCCTCGCCGCAGTATGCTTTCACCGCAATGGACAAGCTCATCATCAAGGGTGCACGCGAACATAACTTGAAAAATATCGACCTTGAATTGCCGCGCAACAAGCTAATTGTTATTTCGGGCCTTTCCGGTTCGGGGAAGAGTTCTCTGGCGTTCGATACTATTTTTGCCGAAGGCCAGCGGCGCTATGTCGAATCGCTTTCGGCATATGCGCGCCAGTTCCTGGGACGCATGGACAAGCCCGATGTCGATTATATCGAAGGCCTTTCACCGGCTATTTCTATAGAGCAAAAGACGACCACCCGGAACCCGCGTTCAACCGTGGGGACCGTCACCGAAATCTACGATTACTTGCGCCTGCTTTTTGCGCGCATTGGTGTGCCGCACTGCCCATCCTGCGGGCGGGAAATCCGTGAGCAGAGTGTCGACCAGATTCTCGATGTCATATTGTCATGGCCCAGCGAGACCAAATTGCAGATTCTGGCTCCAATTATCCGCGCCCAGAAAGGCGAGCATCGCAAGGTACTTGAAGATGCACTCAAGCAGGGCTTCTTGCGGGCACGCGTTGATGGGCAGTTCATCGAGCTCGAGGCGCCCCCAGCGCTTGAAAAGCAAAAAAAGCATACTATCGAATTAGTTGTCGATAGAATACGGCTTTCTGAAGAAAGCAGGCGGCGGGTTGCCGAAGCGGTCGAGACAGCACTCGGCATTGCCGATGGCATAGTCACGGTGATTCGCGAAGGGAGCGGAGCGCAAGAAGGCCAGCTCAAAGAAGAATTTTTCAGCCAGAAAGGCGCCTGCCCGGTCTGCGGCATATCGTTGCCCGAAATGGAACCGCGCCTCTTTTCGTTCAATGCGCCACAGGGAGCCTGCCCCGCTTGCGCCGGGCTCGGCATGAACATGGAGTTCGACCCCGACCTCATAATCCCCGATAAAAGCCTTTCTTTCAACGAAGGCGGATGTATTCCCTACAATCCGACATCCGCATGGAACCGCTCCCGCTTTGAAGCGCTCGCGCATCATTACCATTTCAGCCTCGATACGCCCTTTGAATCGCTTCCTGAAAAAGTGATGCACGCCATCCTCTATGGCAGCGACGAAGATATCCATGTTCGGTATGACAACAGAGACCGCACGGGTCACTTCGAATACCAGTCGAAATTTCCTGGCATTTTGGCTGATTTGCGCCGGCGCTACATGGAATCGACAAGCGATGAAATCAAGGACTGGCTCGAATCCTTTATGATCGAAAAGGAATGCGAGGTCTGCCACGGAAAGCGGCTCCGACCGGAGGCGCTTGCAGTAACTATAGGTGGTAAAAACATCTATGACATAACCTGCATGCCCGTTGGCGAAGCGGTTCAGTTTTTCGAATCGCTCAAGCTCACCCCGACTGAAGCGCAGATTTCGAAGCTCATTCTGAAAGAGATAGTGGCGAGGCTCGGCTTTTTACGCAATGTCGGGCTCGATTATCTGACGCTCGAGCGCAAGGCGGCGACGCTTTCGGGTGGAGAAGCCCAGCGTATTCGCCTTGCGACGCAGATCGGAAGCTCGCTTGTCGGCGTTCTCTATATCCTCGATGAGCCATCGATCGGCCTTCATCAGCGGGACAACCAGCGCCTTATCGATACGCTCACCTACCTGCGCGACCTCGGCAATACGCTCATAGTAGTCGAACACGACGAGCAGACGCTCCGCACCGCGGATTATCTCGTCGACCTTGGACCCGGTGCCGGCGAGCATGGCGGCTATGTTGTTGCGCAAGGGACAGTCCCCGAAGTCATTGCTCATCCCGATAGCCTTACCGGACAATATCTGGCTGGAACGCTCAAAATCGATGTGCCGAAGGTCAGACGCCACGGCAATGGGGCCTATATCACGGTGAAGGGCGCCAGCGAGCACAACCTCAAGCATATCGATGTGAAAATCCCGTTAGGAAAATTTGTCTGCATCACGGGCGTATCGGGCTCGGGCAAGAGCACGCTGCTCTCCGATGTACTGTATCCTGCCATTTCCAACCGCATCATGCGCTCTTCGCATCGCGAAGGAGCTTTCGAGGCAATCCACGGGCTCGAGCACATCGACAAAATCATCAACATCGACCAGAGCCCCATTGGCCGCACACCGCGCTCGAATCCTGCGACCTATGTCGGCGTGTTCACGCCCATCCGCGAGCTCTTTGCAAGCCTTCCGGAATCGCGCGCACGCGGATGGAAGCCCGGCCGCTTCAGTTTCAATGTAAAAGGCGGGCGCTGCGAGCACTGCCAGGGCGACGGCACCATCAAAATCGAAATGAATTTTCTGCCGGATGTCTATATCACTTGCGAAGTCTGCCATGGAAAACGTTTCAATGCCGATACGCTCGATGTGCGTTTCAAGGGGAAGAATATCGCAGATGTGCTCAATATGACCGTGGAAGAGGCAAGCGGATTTTTTGCGCATATCCCTTCGATTGCCCACAGACTGAAGACAATGCTCGATGTTGGCTTGGGATACATTCGCCTGGGACAGTCTGCGCTGACGCTATCTGGTGGCGAAGCCCAGCGAGTCAAGCTTTCCCTCGAGCTGGCGAAGCGCGCGACAGGTCGTACCCTCTATTTTCTGGATGAGCCTACGACAGGCCTGCATTTTGCTGATGTCCGCCAGTTGCTGGAGGTAATCCATCGCCTTGTGGACAGCGGTAACACAGTCGTCATGATCGAGCATAACCTCGATATCATCAAACAGGCCGACTGGGTCATCGACCTCGGGCCAGAAGGCGGGGATCGAGGCGGCATGATCGTTGCAGAAGGCACGCCCGAAGATATTGCGCGCTGCAAACAATCCTACACGGGGCAATATCTGGGACCAATGCTCGAAATATCGGGACCTCGCTAAGCTGATTCTTGCCTTTCCATTCCTCTTCCATGTACGATACCAGGCGATGCGTCGCATACTCTGCATTTTTGGCTTGCTGTTCATTTTGATTCTATTCTTGCCGGCACAGGAGGCTGTAAACCAATCGTCTCCCGCCGAAGAGTCTACGGCGCAGCAAACAGATACACAATCCATCCCCACAGCGATTTCCGCTTCTCCGGTTCCTGAAGATTTCGCCCGCAAAACTTTGCGCTTTAGAATTGCGGCAGCGACGATCTACGAGCTTCGCGATATCGCGGCAGAATATGGGCTTTCTGCAGACGGAACAGCCGATGAGCTCAGAGCTCGCCTTTTTGCCCATTTTGGATTCGAGCCAATTCCAAAAGTCAAGGGCGATGTTTCCATGACTATCGAAAAGGCCGGAAATGTCCAGTATTTTACAATTGAAAATGGCACCAAAGAGATACGCGTCAATGGCCCTCTAGAGATTCGCTTTGCAGACTCGCAAGGAACGATTCACCGCATATCGGCGCAATACCTTGTGTTCAACAGGGATACAAACGAAGTACAGGCGGCTGGCAATGTCGAGTACACAAGGGAAACGAAAACCAGAACCGATATTTACAAGGGCCAATCCATTGCTGTGAATCTCGATGAATCCTCTGGCGTGTTTGTCGATGGCTCGTTCAATATGGAACCAACCGGAGCGGAAAGCCGCACACTGATTGTCCATTTTGGCACACTGATTTCCAAGTCCGAAGAGGTGGTTTCGCTCGCGAATGGGTCGCTTACCGCATGCGATGCGATTGATCCGCACTACATTCTGCGCGCGAAAAAAATATGGCTGTTCGGTTCGGGCGATTGGGCGGTAGTCAATGCGACTTTGTATGTCGGCAGTATTCCGGTATTGTGGCTGCCGTTTTTCTATTATCCTTCAAAAGCGTCCGTGTTTCATCCCGTAGTCGGGTTCCGGTCCCGTCAGGGCGGCTTTGTTCAGACAACGACCTATGTAGCGGGAACCCAGGGCGCGGAAGCTCGCCAGTCGTCTGCATTTTCGCTTCAGCAAGGGGCTACCGGCTCATTCGGCACATATGTCTCAAGAACGCAAACAACCACAGAACAAAGCGATACTTCATCGCTTGCCGTGCTTGTCGATGCATATTCTTCTCTTGGCGCCTTTGCGGGCTTGCGCGGAAAAAGCGCATCCCGCTTGCCTGTCAATCTCAGCTGGCTTGTCGGCGTGGGGCTGTCGCGTTCTGTTTTTCTTGAGTCGACCGGCTACTATTCGCCATACGATTGGGCAGGAAACTACAAATCGGTATGGAATGACTGGAAATTTGGCTCAATTGCTCTGCCGGTGAGGTTTGTAACCAGCTTTGAAGCGTCTTCCAGGCGGAATGCTTCGGGGCTGAGCTGGAAGGTGAGTCTGCCGTTCTATTCCGATCCGTTCATCGATCAGGATTTTCTGGATCGCAAAGAGTCCTATGATTTCTTCTCGATATTCGGTGGCGCGAGCAGTACTGTGAGCGAACGCACTTCATTTGTCCAGAAAGCCAGCCTTTCATGGTCATGGAGAGCGAAGAACACTCAGAAACCTCTGACATTCAATCTAAGCAACCTCTCTTCATCGCTCAGCTGGAAGAGCAAATATGCATCGACAAGCGGAATGACAGCGGCACAGCTTCGTCTCAATGCAGTCAATCCACAACGGCATTTTTTCTATCCAGAAAATGCGCGCGTGGTAGATACGACATTCTCTGCTTCCGGCATCATCGCGCGGAGCAATGCTGCTTCATTGGGGTGGACCACTTCCAATGCAATGTATATCGAAGATCGATTCTATAGCTTTGCCTGGCAGAAACCGCAGGATATCGACTTTAAAAGTTGGTACTGGCTTCTGGGCAGCCGCAATAATGCCAGCTTGAATTCTCAGCTTTCTGTCGAGAAAGCTGCTCTCGATTTTCAATTTTCGAGCGGCGTAAGCGGGCAGGTGCAGTATCGTCCGTATTTGTATGACGAGCGCGTTTCTCCCACAACAGTACATCCATTCAAGCTCGCTGACTATGGCTACAACACGGCGAGCTGGAATGCCGGGACGAGCATCATATGGTCGCCTCTGCGAAATATCGATATGCTCGCTGCTTCAAAACTCCAGTACTCATTGTCCGGCAAAATTGCCATGGTGAGCTATGAAGGCCTCGACGGCAGTGGTGTCAATGCAAACCCTGTATATAAATTGAATTGGCTTTCATGGGACGATACCATGATACGCGATCACTCCATACTCGCTGAGCTCGCAGCAAAAATCGGCTCGACATCGGAACGCTTGAGTTTTAAAATCGCCTTGCCTCCTCTCCTCGAGAATTACACATTCTCTCTATCTTCCGCCGCCGGAATTGCCAGTTTCGGAGCGGCGTATATCATTTCCCGCCAATCTTCGCTGGCTGACCTCAAGTCAACTTTGCTTGCCGGAAATGTCTCGTTGCAGCCATTGAAACAACTGCGATTTGCGGCGAACGCAGCCTGGGATTTTGATGCGAATGCGCCACTCAGTGTGAGTGCCGACATCACAGCATGGTCCTTCAATGCTCGCTTCACCGCGCAGAAAGCCAATGGCTATACATTTAAAAGTGGCTCATGGATCCAGGACGGGACGCAATATTTCAGACCTTCTACTGTTTCGCTCTCCTGGAAGCCGGTACTCAGGATGAAGCCGCCGCAGGATATCAGCAACAAGCTGGTGTGGTATTTCGAATTCGGGAGCGCTCTTTCGCTCAGCCAAAATCTCATTCAATACACAAATGCCATATTTGGCTCTGATTTTCGCATTTCCCTCAAGAATTCGGGCGGCTTGTCCCTCGATCTTTCGGTCTCATCGATCAATAAATCTTTCTGGCGGTATTACGCGGGGCTGCTCCCTGTAGCCGGTGATCTCGATCCCGAAATATATAAGAGAAACTTTTTCAATGACTTGCTCGACAGCCTTTCGATTTGGGACAGCGCACGTCTTCAGCGGACACTCTTCAAGCTGCAGAAGCTTTCGCTCACACTTGCGGTCGATGCCCACGACTGGGATCTTGCCGGAAGTATCGCTGCGGGGCCGACACTGATCACGCCGGATACAGGACGGCCTTACTACCAGATGGACGTGTCGTTCAGCATAGCTGTTACCTGGAAAGATATATCCGCGATCAAAAGCTCGATCAATTACAGCGAAGGCGCCTTCAGCGAATAATACGCGCTCCGCAAGCAGTGCGATGACTGGAAAGAGTAAGTATATCGTAGTATATTAAAAATAATAGCGCATTTTTTCATGAATCAGGAGAGCGATTGAGTCCTTCGCATATAGTACTTGAAGATACACGCCTTCTCGCGGAACTCTGTGGTGCAAACGACTACAATCTTTCTGTGTTGAGCAGCCTTCTTGGCGCGCGGGTGCTGAGCAGAGGGAACGAGCTTTTCATCGAAAGCGAGAATGACGAGGTTGTCGGCCTTTTCTCGCAGCTTGTCAGTGCAATCGGAACCTCGATTGAAGATGGAGTTCCTGCCACGCCCGAACTCATCATTGCCCTTCATGCAGAGTTGACGCCCGAAGGGAAACAGCCTGACGACAGAGGAGATCAAAGCGCGCCAGAAGAGAACGAAAGCGGTATTTCGAAGTTTCTCGATACCTGCATCCAGATTCCGAACGGGTTTGGCAAAGTTTTCCCCCGTTCCTCCGGACAGAGCTTGTATCTCCAGGGCATTGCGATGCATGATCTGGTATTTGCGATTGGTCCTGCAGGAACCGGCAAAACCTACCTCGCCATGGCGTATGCGCTGCGGGAACTTCTGGCGAAAACAAGAAGGAAGCTTATTCTGACCCGCCCCGTCGTAGAGGCGGGCGAAAGCCTTGGCTATCTTCCAGGTGACCTGGAGCAGAAAATCAATCCTTATCTCAGACCCCTCTATGATGCCATGGAAGCGCTTGTTCCATATGAAACCATTCGCCGTCTCGAAGAGAGCAGGGCGATTGAAGTCGCGCCGCTTGCATACATGCGCGGTCGCAGCCTTACCAATTGCATTGTGATATTGGATGAGGGACAGAATACGACAAAGGAACAGATGAAGATGTTTCTGACCAGGCTCGGCGACCATACCAAAGCGATCGTGACAGGGGACATTACTCAGATCGATCTGCCAAAGAAAAACGAATCTGGCCTTGTCCATGCTGTTACCCTGCTTGAGCATATCGATGAAGTATTCGTGAGCAGGCTCGATGCGCGCGATGTCGTGCGAAGTCCATTGGTGCGCAAGATTATAGAAGCATATGAAAAAGAATAATGATGAGCTGTTTTTCAGTTCCCTCCTGAGGCAGCTTGCTTCGATGGCGCCGTCGATGTGGTACTTTCTGGCGGCAATCGTCATTGCAGCGGTCGGCCTTGTATTTTTGGGGCCTTCTGCTCTTGGAAGCCGCAATTCGCTCAGATCCATCCAGCCAGGCAAGGTAGCCGATTCCGATGTGTATGCGGGCAAAGATACAGTATATGTCGATAAGGAAGCGACCCAGCGGAAAATTCTGGCTGAAGAACGGCTTGTGCTTGCCGTCTTTGTCCTCGATGACAAAATCACATCAGCGGTGCGCGAAAAGGCCGAAGCATTTGCTTCGTATTATAGGCAGCTTGCTGGGGAGCCTGGAGGGGTGGATGCGCTGAGCCTCCTTTTGCGAAGCCGTTTTCCAGACTTGTTTCAGCCGGAACTGTACACTGTTCTGGTGCGCGCGAAATTGAATGCCCAGGCGTTTGTCTATGTCAGCGATATTGTTGAGAGTATGCTGGGGAAAGGAGTTGTATCCCTCCCCGATGGAGTTTTCGATCAATTCAATCCCAATTATTACGAGCTTGTCCGCACTTTGGGGACCAGGCAGGAGAGTGAACAGCTGCCGGTGAATGGCATGATTACACTTGCGAATCTGGGCAATCGGCTAGACGATGAAATGGATGCACGGCACGTTCCGGAATCGATGAAACAGTATGTGCGCCTTCTCGGGAAAGCGCTTCTGCGAGAGAATGTATTCTTTGACCAGGGTCTTTCGGAAAAGCGCATTGCAGCAGCCCGCGCGCGGGTGGAACCGGTGACACGGTTTGTAAGCCGAAACGAAATTCTCGTCCGGAAAGGCGAACTGGTCACACCGGAATTATATCAGCAGATAAAGACAATACGTTCGGCGATTCTGGTTTCCGATGTCGGCGTATTGATGACTGGGCTGGGACTGCTCCTTGTGGCTTCACTGCTCGGGTTCCTGCTCGCCAGAGTGAAGGATTTGTCCGATTTTCCGAGTGACCGGTCTTCGCTGCTATTTTTGCTTTCTTCACTGCTCATTTTATTGTACTGGATTCTGGTGATTCAGAATGTGATTGACAGTAAGAGTCTTTCGCGTGGAGCGCTGTTTGTGCCGGCTTCTCTGTTCGCGGGGCTTGTTTCGCTGCTCTACGGGCCGCGGACGGGCATTTTCTTCAGCCTGATTTCATTTTTTCTGACGGGTGCGGCGACAAATCTGAATGCGCAGTTCATGATCGGCATTCTTTTGGCAGGAATATCTGCGACGCTGACCATGCGGACTGCCCGAACGAGAATCATGCTCGCCCGCGCGGCAATTTTCCAGGCTATAATACAAGCATTGCTTGCAATAATACTTCTGCTCAACCAGAAACCGAACGCAGCAGAGCTCATCCAGTCTATGGGTCTTGGAGCGCTCAATGGTTTTGCGGGCGGCTCGTTCATTCTTCTCCTGCTGCCTCTTTTCGAGCGTCTTCTCGACAGGGCTACACAGTTCCGTCTCATGGAACTCGCTGACATCAATGCTCCAATTCTCAAGGAAATGCTCTCGAACGCTCCGGGGACATATGCCCATTCGATACAAGTCGCGCATCTCGCAGAAGCCGCAGCCAAAGATATTGGCGCGAACCCGCTTTTAGCCCGGATAGGCGCATACTATCACGATATTGGAAAAATCGAGCACCCTGAATATTTCACGGAAAACCAAAAAGGCATCAATCGGCATGATGATATCAACCCGTCGCTTTCCGCGAGCATTATCCGGCGACATGTGAAAGATGGGGTCGAGCGTGGTCGGGAGATAGGACTTCCGAAAGAAGTCATTGAGATTATCGGCCAGCACCACGGCAATTCGGTTATGGAAGCCATCATCAGCAAAGTGAAAGACAGCGTCTCAGAGGCGGATGTGCAGTCTTTCAGCTATCAGGGAGAGCATCCGAAAAGCAAGGAAGCCGCGATCGTCATGCTTGCCGATACTGTGGAAGCCGCTTCTCGTTCGCTGAAAAACCCAAGCTCAGCCAAACTCGAGCAATTCGTTCATCAGCTCATTTTGCATAAGCTGAACACCGGCCAGCTCGAAGACAGCGAGCTCACTATGCGCGACATCCGCATCACCGAGGAGGCTTTTTCGAGGATTCTGCAATCCCAGATGCATACCCGGATCGAATATCCAGGCCAGGAACAGCAATGAACGGGAATGAAGTCTTTTATTCAGTAATTGGAACCGACGAGCCTGCTTGGGCGCAGCGCGCTGCTAATTATGCGCTGTCTGTGCTCGATGCGCTTAAAAAACAGAACTGGCAGATTTCGCTCACATTCTGCGATGATGCAACCATGCAATCGCTCAACCGAGACTATCGGAACATCGATGCGCCGACAGACGTGCTGTCGTTTACCCTTGGAGAACTCGAACATGTAAACGATGGCGAAGATGTTTTTATCGCTGGCGATGTAGTGATCAGCGTTCCGGCTCTCTACCGCAATGCGGAGGATTTTGGTGTAAGCGCGGACGAAGAGTTGCGGAGGCTCATCATTCATGGCATTCTTCATCTGTCAGGCATGAATCATGAAGATAATGAGCCGGATCAGCCAATGATGCAGCTCCAGGAACAGCTCTTGGGCCAGCTGGGAGGAAATTCGATTCTATGAGTCTTCTTTCGCAGATATTTAAGCCGCGCGCGAAGACAGAATTGTCGAGCAATGAATCAGTCGAAGAACAGCGCGAAATGATCGAAGGAGTGGAGCATCTTCCGGAGAAAATAGTCAAAGATGTTATGGTGCCCCGGACAGATACCGTCTGTGTCGATAACACAACTTCGATAGATGAGATACTTGCGATATTGGTAGAGTCGGGGCATTCGCGAATTCCGGTGTATTCCGATACAATCGATAATATTGTGGGTATTCTCTATGCGAAGGATGTGCTTGCGGCACTTGTAAAAAAAGAGCCCCTCGAGCTTAAGCGCCTGATCCGCCCGCCTTATTTTGTGCCCGAAACAAAACGAATCGACAGTCTTTTAAAAGAATTCAAGCGCAGACACGTGCATATCGCCATTGCAGTGGATGAGTATGGCGGAACCGCTGGCATAGTGTGTCTTGAAGACATTATCGAAGAGATCGTTGGCGAAATTCAGGATGAATTCGATGAAGAGACAGAACAGGTAATAAAAGTCAGCGAGAATACATGGCGCTGTGATGCTCGCATCAGGCTCGAGGACCTTAATGAGGCTATTGGCGCGCAGCTGCCCATTGGAGAATACGATAGTCTGGCCGGATATGTGTTTGATCTTTTCGAGCGCATTCCTGCGACCGGAGAGCAAGTCACTGCAGGAGACCTTCAGTTCACTGTGGAAGCAATGGAAGGGCACCGCCTCACCATTGTGCGCATAGACAGAATTCTCGTTTCATAATATAAAACGGCATTTCAAATATCAATTCAACTTGCATGATTCGATAAACAGGTATAGAATTTGAATGCTGACATTCTGCCGGCATCATAAAAAAGAACAATCCCTAAAAGGAGGGACACATGAATTCCTACATAAAAGAAGTGCTGGATGGACTTCGCGCTCGCTATCCATGGGAAAGCGAGTTCCTGCAGGCTACTGAAGAGGTTCTGGAATCTATCACCCCGCTCATTGAAGCAGAGCCGAAATATCGGCAGCAGAAGATATTGGAGCGCATTGTCGAGCCAGAGCGAGTCGTGATGTTCCGTGTTCCCTGGGTGGATGACAAGGGCGAATACCATGTCAATCGCGGCTACCGGGTTCAGTTCAATTCGGCGATCGGGCCGTATAAGGGCGGGATTCGCTTCCATCCGAAAGTTACGCTTTCCACCCTCAAGTTCCTGGCATTCGAACAGATTTTCAAGAATTCGCTCACTGGGCTTCCGATGGGCGGCGGCAAGGGCGGATCGGATTTCGACCCGAATGGCAAGAGTGACAACGAGATTATGCGCTTCTGCCAGAGTTTTGTAACTGAGCTTTTCCGCCATATCGGACCGGACACCGATGTCCCTGCTGGTGATATCGGCGTTGGCGGGCGCGAGGTAGGCTACATGTTCGGCCAGTACAAAAGGCTTGCAAACCAATTTTCCGGCGTGTTTACCGGC